>TARA_R100001463_G_scaffold16069_3_pt1 | contig 21971 bp, 35 predicted proteins | sample TARA_R100001463 | Tara Oceans TARA_R100001463 (sample SAMEA2622242) | marine metagenome | biome: marine biome (ENVO:00000447); feature: deep chlorophyll maximum layer (ENVO:xxxxxxxx); material: "saline water (ENVO:00002010), including plankton (ENVO:xxxxxxxx)" | depth 40 m
GAAAGTTTTGGATGCGTGGAACAAGATCAAGGATGAATGGTATCTACCAGCGATGTATGACAACGCAAATCCTTTTGCAGGTAAGCCAGCAGATGCCAAGCCTCCAGGGCTGCCACACAGCGTCAGGGATGACTACGGAGCTGACGTAGAGTTGCCTAGTTCGACCGCTCAGTCGGACAAAGAGATGCCGGGAGAATGGGATTGATTGTTACTATCTCTTAACGTAAGTAACCTTTGTCTCTCGAAATCTTAAAAATATAGGTATTCAGTGTATCATATGATACGTAAAATGCATACAAGGTTACATACTGTTACTGAGCAATATAACTCAGGTTTACATATTGATAGAAAGATATAAATTAAACTGATCCTGACAGGCTAGATCTGTCCTATGCTTCCTGACACCGATGTCCCATCAAGAAGATGTTTTTGATGGTTTTAGCGAGGAAGTTGTAGCACATTATTTATCACTGTTAGACCGTTTTGATTTCCTTTTAATCGATATCAAAATCATACCTTTAACAGAATTTAAATTAGATACTTTCCAGGGAATGCAAAATCTAAATACACTAAGAGAAGCGTTGATAGTATTGAAGATTATTGGAAAAATACATAACTACAAAATTGATGTAAATTCTTCAGGTTCTTATCTTTGTGTTCAATACAAATCACCACCCGTCCTTACAAGGGCTTAAATCCGCTAAAACTAGTACAGATGTTAAACGACTTATGGAGTCATACGGTCATCGCGTCTGTAATGAATCGTGGCAGCTACTAAGTCCGATTGAAAAAGCATCTTTGATCCTTGCAAAAGAATTCGGAGGGACAATTATTCATGACGACTAAACCATCAGACGACAACTTGAATCAATATGCATTACTAAAGGAACAAGTTAAGCAGCAAAAAGAAACGAATCGATTGCTTTCTGAACTTGTCTACTTGCTTAATGGGTTTACCAATGGAGGCTCAAGCCTCAATGGTATTGTTCCAGGTTTGGATTTTCTTGCTTATTTACATGTCATAGGACCAGCCCTTGCTAGACATTTAGACGATAAGATTGGACCAGAGGAAATCAAGAAAGGTGGAGTACATCTAGCCCAAAGTTGTGTAGAAGAATTCTCCGCTTTCTCCTCCTGCCAAGACCCTAAAGATAAGGTTATTAGTTCACTTGAATTCCTAAACAATCCTGGCTCTGATTAATACTCAAACGACCTAACAACAGGTTTTGTAAGAAAGCGTTACATTATATATATCTTTTAGCTAACAATATGCTCGCCACACGTTTCGAGATAAACGGTGAAAGGCATTATCGAACAGGTGATAAACCTGATAAAGCATATCCCTCAGTTACGACAATACTGGGCAAATGCGCATCCGAATCTTCTAAAAAAGCTTTAAGGAATTGGATAGCTAAGAACCCAGGAGGTTCCGCAGCCGCAGCAGCAAGAGGGACAGCGGTACATGAAGCCTGCGAGGCGTATATTCGAGGGAAAGAAATAACAATAGAAGAAGAATACCTACCATTTTGGGATGGATTATCTAAACATTTAGATCGTTACGATGAATTTCTGTGGTCAGAAATGCCACTACGTCCTGAGTGGGCTTATTGCACAGGAGATGATGGTATTAGTCGCGTCTGGTCCCACAAATATCAATACTGTGGATGTCCTGATTTAATAGGAGTCAGGAATGATACCGTCATTATTGGAGACTTTAAAACTAGTAACCAGCCATACTCTCGTTATTACCCAAAAGGAAAAGATGATCGATCTCGTTTTACTGGATGGAACAAATTCAATAAATGTGCCATGCAACTTGGGGCTTATTCCATTGCAATAGAGGAAAGCCTTGGTCTAGTTATTGACTGTGCTCAAATCATTGTCTCAACTCCTGAGATAGATCAAAGTTTTATTTTGAATACCGCAGAACTTGATAAATATAAAACGAAGTGGCTACAGAAGATTCGCAAATATCAAGAGATAAAAGCAGAAGAAGAGAAAGCCAAACATATCCTTAAAGAGTTGAAAGAGGAACTAGAAAATTCCAGGGATGATCTGACCAGTAGTGATGTAAGCACCGACACCAGCAACAAAGCCGATCATTGCAAGGCGACCGTTTAACAACTCAGATTCTTTGATGTATCCCTTATATTCCTCTACTAATTGTGGTTCAGCTTCTTTGGCGAAAATATTTTGCTTACCGTATTCAGTAGTGACAGAAGAATTAGTCATTAGAAAATTCCTGGGATGATTTGACCAGTCGTTGCGTATGCACCGAATGCTGCGACGATGCCAAGCATTGCCATCCAGCCATTAAACTTTTCTGCTTCAGGTGTCATCAGAGACGTAAATTTAATAATTCCTTTCTATTGTAGTAAGTATTTATACTCTATATTCTATCTGTCGATGTGACAGCCGAACACTTTAATAGAATTGAAATGAAATCCAAACAGAGTTAATGGATAAACCAAAGCTTTTATATACAACTGAGAAAGGCGGAACTGTCCATACCTATCAATTGACTGGAGGAAAGAGTGAATTTAATCGTTACCTGAGCTGTTACTTAGGTAGTTGTCAATTCAATAACGACTTAGATGGAGCGGCTAAGCATTTGGTTCTGATTGAGCCTCCTGATTAAGAACATCAGCAGTAATTTTTAAAGAATGCTGCGTAAGTTCAGGAATTAAATTTCCTTCGGCTAGCTCGTACAGAACTCCGATCATGAAACAATAGTGATGAGTCTTCAATTGTTTCGTTACTTGATCCCGGAAAAATTCAATCGTTATAATTGGCTTCCCTATGAAAATACTTTTAATCCTGGGCAACCATTCTTGAGGTATCATGTGGAACTTGTTATCTCTTATTAATTCTTGCCATAGATCTTCTCTTGACATTACTTCTGATCTTGCAATCTTTCTAAATTGATCAGAAATTAAATCTTGATACTTTTTTGCGTCCTCAAGAGTTATTTGACATCTGTTCATTATGCAAACTTTGTCAATTCAAATGTTTTATTTTCTTTAGTAGCTAATTGAGCAATATATAGTTCTGCGTTATGAACCAATTCAGCATACTCTTCTTTCAGAGGTAGATTACTCATTGTCCTAAACGCTGTCATTACTGGGCATCTTCCGTATGTAAATGCGATCTCTTTCATGGCCTCTAGAGTAAAAACCTCTTCTCCAACAAAGACATCAAGTATTCCATTCAAATGTTCTTCTTTAATAAGTTCACTCATCCCTTGTTTTAAAAATAACTGCCACGCATCTTTTGCATTTAACACTTCAGCTCTTTGTATATCTTTAAAATGTTTAGCCGCGAATTCACCTATTTTCTTGAACTCTTCTGGGGTTGGTTTCTTAACCTCTGGAGTTTTAGCAGGACGGAACAGAGTCTTCTGATTGTTTACTGACTGACTCTCTGATAATGCAGTTAAAATCTTTGATAGATCTTCTGCTCCAGATTCACTTTTAATCCAAGAAGACACAACATCAATATCTACTTGATCGCCATAATGTCCAGTATCAAAATAGTTATAAAGACTTTCAGTCGTGACACCTAACTGAGCAGCTAAACCTCTCGTAATTCTTGTCTTAACGTCGAATGGATCGACCATTTCTCTACGATATTTGTTCAGGGTTCCAATCGTAATATCAAGTCTTGTGCAAAGAGTTCGTTGAGAGCATTTGCCAACTGCTAAAGCTTGATTAATAGCTCGAACAAATAACTTTTTACGTTCACTAACTGATAGAGAATTTGTCATAGTAGTAATTGTTTAGTTAGTAGCTCTCTGGTAATCAAAAGATAACCAATGTAGTAGCCCATGTGCGGGCCTAACGTGTTAAGGAATACTTAGTTAGGTATGTATTCGATTACAAACATAATAGGTTTTGAATACCCTGTCATCCAGATTTGTACTTATGCAGCTATTTGACAGCTATATCTGTAACATTTTGTTATTTAGTTGCATGTTCTGACAGAAAGTGTTCGTGCTGGACATAACAAAGATAACGATCATCATATTAACTCATCAAAAATACAAAAGAATTATTCCGTCAAACTCTTTTTATTAGAGTCAGAGTTACCCCTGTTACATTGCGTCCGTTTCAGAAGTAACAATAAGTTGCACTTTTTGCTTACTGTGTCAACCTGTAATTCCACCGAGCAATCAAATTGATTGATTTTTCTATACAACGCCTGATTCGAAACAAGCCAGCTTTCTTCAAGCAGGAATATGCCGATAACTGGGAGCCCAACTCTAGTAATCTAGAAGATTTAGTTGCTTTAGTTAAGCAAGGTTACGCTTTTGTTCCAGTAAAGATGAAAAGCAGCCATCGCAACAGCATGGCGTTCGAGTCCAGTTCCCTTGTCGTTGTTGATATCGACTCTGGACAAACTATTGATGAATTCAAAGAACATAAGTTATATCCGTTTGCTTGCTGGGCTTATACAACTCCAAGTCACAACCCAGCAGAGGGTAAGCATCGCTTCCGTGTGATCTTCAGACTGCCTGAAGTTATTTATGACCCAGATATTTACAGAGAAATCGTCAAGATCCTGATCAATGAATTAGGTGGCGATACTTCATGCACTGATCCCTGTCGACTTTATTACGGTAATACCGAGGCGCAGGAACTTCTCAAGAATCATGAAGCTGTTCTAACTGCTGAAATTATTGAGAAAGGAAGTAAAAACTTAGAAATCAAAAAGAAAACTTATGATCCTCGTTTCAACAATGGCTGCGATGATCATTCCATTGCTTTAGCGATTTACTGCTTAGAAACTGTCATCACTCCAACGGGTGACGGTGAAAGAGATAAGTTTACGAAAGTCACTGCTGCTGCCTCATCTGCTGGAGACGATCTTTATAACGCATGGCACGAGTGGGCTAAACAATGCCATCACACTCAGGACGACAAACAAAAAAGAAGATCACATCAATTAGAAGAGAAATTTTTCTACGGGTTTAGAGGGACATCTCTTGCAAGTTTGTTCTTCATCGCTAATGAAGACAACCCAAGCTGGCGAGACGATTTACCTGACGAACTCAGGAACAATAAAGAGTATCAATTAAATATGCACGGCAATGGTTTCCAATGCGGTGGATATGAACATTCTCAATTCCTTGGACTTGATGATGACTATTGGGATGGTCAAGAAGAAGATACAACCGAAGGACTCTTCTCGAACAATCCGACCTGGACCGCGAGTGCTTCTCATGATGAACCTGACGATCCAGAAGAAGATGTTGATTCCTTATTCGACCAACAAGGCAATCCTTCCCAAGATCAAGAGGCTGATGATCAGCAACCTCGGCAGGGGAGAGGACGAGCTGGTGAGAACCAAGTCTCTAGGATTCGAGAACTACTTGCTAACTCATATCCAGGGTTAAGGCTCAATGAGATGAATCAAACGCTGGAGTACGGACCGCATGGTTACCCCATCGAGATTGATGACCCTACACATATGTATCTCAGACTCAGCGAGAGGGAGGGTACGACCTTCCAGAAAACAATTGTCTTCGACATGGCTCATGTTGTTGGCAAAGCTAATGCTTACCACCCCGTTAAGAACTACTTAGAGCTTTGCGCTCAGAAGTATGACCCGATTCCATACTTTGAAACTTTGGCATCCGAATTACTTGGGGTATCTGATGACCAAACTCAGAATCCAAGAATGCCTGATGGTTCTAAGTTTGCAGACACCATCTTGAAACGATTCCTGATTGGCTGCGTTGCCAGAGTTATCAACCCTGGATGTAGGCATGACTGGATGCCTGTTCTTGTTGGCGATCAGAACTGCGGTAAGTCAACATTCTTCCAGTACTTAACACCTCCCAGTCTTTCTGATCCAGGAATTTATAGCTGGGTAACGACAATGCAGATGTCAATTGAATATCTCAAAGATAAGCCGCATGCATTGCATAGTGGTTGGATTGTCGTCATGGATGAATTTGAGCGGTACACAAAGAGGAAATATTCTGAGGAATTAAAGAACTTAGTTTCTGTTGGTGTTGATCGCTCTGCTCGTAAGTACGAGAACGAACGCAGCTACAAGAGAGCTTTTGTTTTAGCTGGTGCTACTAACTCTGCTGATTTCTTATGTGATCCAACTGGTAACCGCCGATTTATGCCCATCCTTGTAGAGGGCAAAGTTCCCTCTCCGCAGAATCCAGAGATTAAGATCATCGACCTTGACCGATTAAAAGAAGATCGTGGTCGCATCTGGTCTGCTGCATATAAAGCTTTCCAGTCTGGCGAATCTAATGTGCTGACTAGTCATGAACTTAGCTACATCAATGAATACGCGGACTCATTTACTAGGGACAATTCGATGGAGGCAACTCTCGATGAAAAGCTCACCGTTAATACAAGCGGCTATGAGAATATTTCAGGTAAGGCTTACTACACGCTGAAGGATATTTTCCAGTGGTTAGATATTCCGATTACTAATCACAGGCAAATGACACCCGAAATTGTTGATTGTCTAAAAAGAAGAGGTCTTAAAAAGAAAACAATCCGAAGAAATAATAAACAAATTAGAGTTTGGATCACTCAAAATTAGTCGTCTTATTTACATCTCATGAGAACTGATCGCCTCCCTCTCTGGGTTTGGCGATCTTTTTATTTAGGGTGTTACATCTAACTTCCTGCGGATCCATTACTACTTAATGAGTCTCATTTCTGCGTTACCCGTGTACATGCTCCAGATAGACCTTTGTAGGAAATAAAACTCTGCTGATTCATATTCTTACCCTTTACAAATCTCCTACAATTAAAGAAATCGAATAAAGAAGAAAGAAATAAAGGGAGGGAATTTCCCAGAAAGGTTAAGGGGAGCATGTCACAGGTGTACCACGTAACACCTCTTACAATGTGATCACTCTGTCTACCACCCATGAATAGTCACGTCTTCGTTGATCATCCTATGTATGTCATTGATCGGCCTCTCGTTGATTCAATTATCTGCAAAGACAAGAAGGATTTAACCAATCAAGACATCGTTGACCTGGCAAGGCTTTTAAATCGATATACCTTTAACACTCTCCACTCCAACGACATCAGAACCGACATCCTTAGAACCTTGGATAAGTGGGGTAAAACAAATGAGCAACTCCAACTCAAGTCAAGGGAAATCTGGCAGAGCGGATGGAGACCTGGAGCTCTTGCAACCGAAGAGATCGGATCTGGCGCTGACGTAGAGGCTGGAGCTCTTTAATGCTTCTCAGTTTCTAGTGGTGGTCCAAGAGATTTATATTCCAACTGCTTCTTTAAAAAACGTACTTCTTTTGTAAGCACGTCAACTTCTTTCTCCAGCACGTCGATGTGCTCTTGATAGATGATGATCATGCCTCTAAGTCTAGTAACTTAAAAAGTATTTATTTTTTCTTTATTTATTCTTCGTATTAGCGTAAACCTCAACATACGCCTTGCATGTCTCGCAGACTAATGTTGTGTGCAGATTAAATTCACCATCAGGAAAATCGTCGGAGCAATTCTGCTCTCCTTTCCAGATCAGTACTCCATGACAGTTATAACAAGTCATCTCCTTTTCCCTGTTTCAAGTTTCCTAATACGTGTCTCGTGATCTCTTAATTCTTCTTTTACAATAATGATGTCTTTGGATACTTCACTTCTCAATAATTGAACCTCTCTAAGTATTGCTTCCATGCCTCTTTTCATGCTGCCTTGAGTAAAAGCAATACGCCACAGAGCACCCGCAGTAGCAACACCAATAACAGAAATTACTTCAATCATTAATAATCCTCCCTCTTTTATTCTATGCAAAATTTAAAGCCGCCCAAAGCCCCTAAACATTGGGATCAACGCTTTCTTGTTTTAGCCTCACACATTGCAGGATGGTCAAAAGATCCATCAACCAAAGTAGGAGCTATTGCTGTAAGAGATAGACGTATTTTAGCTCAAGGATTTAATGGCCTTCCCGTTGGAATTACAGATTCAAATGCTCGTTTAGATGACCGTGATATTCGACTCTCGATGACCGTTCATGCAGAGATGAATTGTGTTGCTTTCGCAGCAAAATCAGGAGTCTGCTTAGCGGGGTCGACAATGTATATCTGGCCCCTAATGACATGCAGTAATTGTGCTGCTGTTTTAATTCAAGCTGATATCAATAAGATCGTTGTTCCTGATTTTGTCGAACCAATTCGTTGGCAAGATTCTTTTAACACAGCAAGAGAAATGTTTATCGAAGCTGGTATCGCTGTTCATCGTATTCCAATCCAAGGACCAATCGAGCCAGATGAGGAATATGAATCGACTAAAACCACTTAAGACTTGCAGAAACTATTAGATTGCTTACTGTAGCAATCAGTAAGTACGACCAGCAATGAAGGATCTAAAGCTGGGTCACCGTGTTAAACACAAAACCGACGGTCGTCAGGGCATGGTGTTTGGGGCTCAGCAGAAGATAGGCGTAGAAGACATCCTTGTTCCAATCGCCTTAGAAGGTTCTACTCGCAAAGAGCTTTGGCCTATTGATCAATTCAAGCTTTTGCCCAAGCCACAGCAACTTGTGGCTCTGGGTGGAAATTTTGTTCCTCCCAAAGGTTTTCCTCTCAATACAAAGTAATGGCACAGTGGGCTCTTCCTCCAAATCTGCATTCTGAAATTGTTCCAGGTCCAATTTGTTTTCATAAAGATCACAGCATCGGATCACGAGATGGATTAATTCCCAGATACAAAGACAGCCATGCCTGCGTGAAGTGCGTCAGCGCTTTAACTGAAGGTAGGCTCGCTTTAGATGTTCATAGTGTTGAAAAAATTCATAGGAGAAGATTCCTTGAGTTTTGGTCTTTCGTTGAAATTGGTGGATCAGATGACTGTTGGGCTTGGCGTGGTAAGTATCATTCCAGATGTAACTCAAGTTACTTTCCTATTCCTCGACATTGGAATGCAGGGCGACAGTTCTCTGCACCGAGAGTTGCTTGTTGGTATACGTGGGGTGATATTGGTCGACTGCCAATGAAGATGATATGTGGAGATAATAATTGCTGTAATCCTCTACATATGAAGATCAAAGGTGTACCTCATTTTCACCACCGCAGAACATTAGACACGATTGATATTGAATTTAGTACTCGCAAATTAGAAGATGAGACTAAATTATTTCTTGAGACAACGGCAATTAAAGATCCTAAAACATTCGAGAGATTAGAAAAAACCAATAAGACTTGGATCGAATGGCGCTTAGGAAGTGGTGTTCCAGTTGATTCGATTATGACCCCTAAATTTATGACCGAATAGATTACCTAAAATAAATTAGATAGTTCTTACCTCCAGTTAGATGTCGTTTAGTAGGGATAATGAGGCTTTCCTTAGATCTCAGGGATGGTCTGGTACTCGATGGGATAAGCCAAGAGATAGTAGTTTTACCGAAAAAGATCAATTTATTTATGACTCTTTGTTGAAAGCAGCGGGGGGTGATAACCAACTATCTACAGAAGAGTATGAAACTATTTACAACAACAGAGGTCCGTGGGGAAAGTATGCGTACAACACTGATTCTGTCGCTAAAGCACTAGCCCAACTTGGATCTCAGACGGGAATTAAGCTAGACCAAGAGACAATGGACAGGCATGATCTGACCTACAGCGGTGACGATATTCTTCAGCGAGTTGAAGGCGGTGATCGTGGTCCTGATGCTTTCAAGAAAGATGACTTTAAAGTGAGTTGGGAAAGAGGAATTGAAGATGGCGATGACTATTCCAATGTTTTTAGATGGAGTAGTAATGTTCAAAAGAAAGAAGACGAAGACCCAGTAATACCTGACGAACCAAAGCCTGATTGTCCTGACGGTCAAGTGCGAGGTGTCTCTGGTAAATGCATTGAAGATAAAGAATACGCTGATAATCCCTGGGAAGAACCAAAGAAAATACCAAAGGGATTGAAAGATAAACGTGACGACTGGGATGCTAACTGGGATCCCACAAGATACGTCAGTGATCCAAGCGAATTAGGAAGTATTCCATACATTGCTCCTTCTCAAGCTGCATTAGATGAAGATGATTACTCATCTAAAGCAGTGGAGGCGTTGATGCGTTCCGCTGATTTTAAAGGTAGATATATCTAACTAACATATAAGAAAGGACAACACATTTTATTATTCATAATGTCTACTGATCCGAAGGCAGAAGCAAGATCAAGAACCGAAAAGTGGCTTGAAGGAGTTTACAAAAGTGAACTTGGCAGAGATCTAGGAGATGAAGGTCGTAAATATTGGACTGACGATATCCATGACCGAGGGCAAACTCAAGAGCAAGTTATAGCGAATATTCGTCGCAGCGATGAATACAAAGCTTATCAAAGAGGAAAAAGTACACCCCCAAAGGTCGCTCCACCAATACATGGAGATCCTGCTCCAACTAAGCCTGACCCTGATGTTGATTTTGTTCCTTGGAATAAGGATCAAAGAAAATACGCAATTGTTGATGGTGTCAGTGCCGCAGCATCCGCAGGTAATCGCATGACTGATGATTATTATCAAAGATTTCTTCCTCAAATGAGGAAGGAGGTCATGCTTGGTATTGACGAAATAGGAGCTGCTGATAGATATCACTCTGATAGATATGAAGGCACACCACCTGATTACGATGATCCCAAGGAACTATTTGATTATTTCCGGAATAAAGACAACGACCAATCAGATTCTTCTACCAGTGATTGGGAGAAGCGGATCAAAGCTTTAGAAGATAGGTATGGAATAAGTGATATCAAATCAACCGTATAGCAAGCGATCTCAATATTAGTTTGTTAAGTTGTGTATAGCATCTATCAAAGTGATTGACAGAATCTAAACTATCCAACAAGGATTGGCTCGTAGAAACATACAAGAACGAACTTTCTCGTGAGCCTGATAACGAAGGAATGGCTTATTGGATTGCCGACATGGAAGAAAGAGGCCAGTCAAGAGAACAGGTCTTAAGCAATATCAGACTCTCTGAAGAGTATCTATGGCTTCAAAAACAGAAAAGTTCTGATTAGATAACATTGACCGACAGGGCTTGCACTTTCTGGTTAGCTTGAGTAGCTTTTGCCAAGTAAGAGTTTGGCAATGAGTGACTTCGATCATTTCCGCGTTGAAAGAATTGCTGCAACTGAGCAGCCACAGAAACTTATATATACTGCTTTTCATACTCTTACAACTGATAGTTTTCTTCCTGAGCACAAGCAGGAAGACGAGTATGGAAGATTATTTATTAATCACTGGAAAGAATCTAAGAAGCAAAGAAAGCAAATAACGATGGAGGCTTATGCTCCATTAAATCATCCATCTCTAACCCTACAGATCAGAGCTAATCGTTCGACTATCGAATCTTTAGATCAGATAATGTCTAGTACGATTGCTTTTGACTCCCAGTCATTACAAGAAACTGCTGACTCTTATAGAAAAGTTGTTAGTGATAAGAAGCATCCAGTTGATGACTGTTTCTACTCTCGAAATGCTGGACTCTATTCAATAAAAGGTGAGGTGTTTGAATGGACTGAAGAAGATAAGAACATGCAATTAGCTGCTGCTTTTTCTTCTATGATTGACTATGACAACAACCGAAACAAGGGTATACCAGTTGAAGTTGCTAAGGAGTCAATATCACAAAATTTGCTAATAAACGCTACAGTAACTGCAAGTCTTAGGGATTGGCTACTTCTTTTAGAACGTGCATTAAGACTTCATCGAACTTATGAAGACAAGGCTCTTATTGATTTAATTGCAGAACAAGTTCGGAAGTTTGCTCCTGAGATTTTTGCGTGGTGGTATGCAGGTTTTGATTCAATACGAGCAAGAAAAAAAGAAGAAGCCTTGGCCTCATAGAGAGGGCAGCGCGATGAATATCTTAAATAATCTACTTTCAATCCATCAAAACACTACTGTTTTAATCGATCAACTACTAAACGAACCACAACTTAGAAAACATGTTCCAAGACTAAGTCAGGCTGAACACATTGCAGACACCATGTTAGTTCGCTTTTATAGAAAAGATTTACATGGCAAGACCCAAGCCAACGGAACTACTTGTAAAGTTCTTCCCTGAACTCATTGATAAGACAGTTCCGTCAGCGAATAAAGAAGCTTCGAAAGAATTAAATGTAAGAGTCTGCGAAGCAATTATTGCTGATCTGATTCGTCAATTCGATACCTTATTTAGCTACCTAGGTGAGGGTGCTTTAATCGTTAAGCTCGCGACTCGGCACAACAAAGAGATTATCCAAAAAGAAAACTTCATCAATAAGTTCAGTCTTGAGAGAGATCTGCGAGAAGCTCAAAAGAATAATGACGAGCCAGTTATCACTTTCCTGAAAGACTGTCTAAACAAGGTAGATAATGCTGATTTTGCAGAGGAGATATGTATTATCTTTATCGATAACACAGGCGGTTCCGTCGCTGTATTGCCAAGAGATAATCCAGCAAGGCGCATCCAGGAAATGATGGATGAGCTGTAAAAATGCCCGAACCAAGAAGAGTTAATAAGTGTGACTTAGCACCACCAGCCGAAGTCATACAAGGAGCCCGTTCTGTCTTAGGAACGATTGATTTAGATCCTTATTCCACTCCTGAAATTAATCGAGCTGTTATTGCTTCACGTTTTTATGATCGTGATCTTGAGACCTTAGACAGCATTATTCGTAAAGATTGGGAATGTTCTGGAGAAGGTCGAGTCTTTGTTGGAGCCCCAACAGGAGCAGCACTAACAAGACGTTTAGTTAACAAGACTCTTACCGAATACAGAGCTGGACGGATTGACCAGGCTGTTTTGTGGCTTGCTCATAACGAGGCGATTATTCGTCTTCCCTGGCTATGGGACTTCCCCATGTGTATTCCATTTAGACGGCTTCGTCCTCAATGGTGGGATGACGAACTTGAAACATTCAGAGGAGTTTCCCCTTCGGATTGGTCGGCAATTGTTTATTTGCCACCTCCAGCCAATCCTTCCATGTTCCAGTCAATGCTTTCAAGATTTCACAACGTCTTTGGATCTATGGGACGTGTTGTCTTCGACGAATACAGCGGACGATCCGATTGGGATGAAGCCTACAAAGCTTTATACAAAAAACCCTACGACTATAGGAGTTGATATGGAATATTTCACAGCCCCAGACAAGACTAGGTATCTAACCATTAGGTCTGTTGTATACGACTCGTGGATTATCTGGCAAGATGCTTTACCCTTTGACCCGCAACTTAGATCGCTTCTAACTCAAGACATCTATAACAATATTGTTGAACTTGGAACCAGAGTTCATAAGCTTCATCAATCATTTCCTGGATATAAAGCTTTAAGTGAATCTCCTTTTGAATTTATTCTTTGGTGGGATCCGCAAGACGAGGATGAGGATTGGAACCAAGGTAAGCGTTGTCGTTTTATGGTCAACGATTTCACTTCTGAAGAAATCACCTATTACAACACTTTGAAAAAAGGAAATAAATTAACCGTTACGCCCAAAACAACTCGCATGGTGGAGGCGAAAATTCCATTATGAATTGTTGGCACTGTAAAGACGAACTGATCTGGGGTAGCGATTCAAACGTGCCAGAGCATTTAGAAGATGGGGACTTTGATTTTATAACCTTTTTGTCATGTCCCACCTGCCAATCAGAGGTTGAGATATGGCATAAAAAATTAAGTGAATCTGTTCCTCACGTACCTAAAGAAGGATAGATATCTTTCTTTGCTTCCCATGCTTCACGCCTTGCACCGTATTGATCCAAGTCCTCTTTAAATACTTGGTTGTCAGCGGCTTGCTCAGCAGATCTTCTATTTAGAACACTTAGACCACTACCTCTATCAATTGACTTCCTTCCTCCAGTACTACCTCCATAGTTCTGTGCGTGATGGTTGATCGTTCTAGCTCGTGCTAAATGCCTTTTAACTAAAGCATTCTTCTTATTAGTAAGTCCCATGATTCACATCAATAAGCAATAGTTTCTTAGGCCAATCTTTTTTCGGGATGTACTTGATCATCAGATAAAAATGCAAGTTATGGATCAAGGTGTACATATAGATGACTGTTTCCATAGACAGTCCTTTAACCTCAAGTAAAGCCCCGCAGAATGCGTAGCCCTCCAGCAATTGACGCTCCATGACAGCACAAGTAAGAAGCTTAGCTTTCTTGTCGTGCTCTTGGTCGTTCAATATGCTTGCTATATCTGTATCTACTTATTATCCTAGAGCAAATCACCATAAAAAATATAGTGAAAACACGCTTTGATCTTATGCCCTGGAAAGCTGTTGCAGAGATTACAGATGTTCTTTCACTAGGTGCGGAGAAATATTCAGCAAACAATTGGTGTCGAGGTACTGAATGGGGGAGATATTTTGCAGCTTTATGTAGGCATATTTTTGCTTGGTGGCAAGGCGAAGACCTCGATCCTGAGACTGGAAAATCTCACTTAGCCCATGCTGGCTGTTGCTTGATTTTCTTAATGGAATACCAAAGAAATAACTGGGGAACCGATGACCGTTTTACAGGACCAGACGGTCAGCAATTTACGAAAGATGATGGGCTAGTTTCCAATACTTTTAACATAGATCTATACGACCAAATTAAAAAAGCTGATCCAATTGATTTGGGCTTAGATTGATGCACCAAGACCTTGCTTGTGAATGTCACTGTGATCACTGTAAAGAAATCGAAAGACAAAAAGATCGCATGGAATCTTGGCAAACTAGACGTATAAAATTTAATCGTTTTATTGAAGATAAAGCCGTAGAAGTTAAGCCTGAACTAGGACTCTGAAGCTCTTTTCCTGTTAAGAGTTTTAATTTTATTCCACCAATATTCTTTCTTGGAATCTTCTACCCAAGGTGAATGATAGTTCACATAAGCTTCTGTTATTTGATCCTCTAAACTAACTTCTTTTTTCAAGTTTTTATTGACGAGGTTTTCTGCTTCTCTTTGGCATTTGCTTCGATAAAGTTTCTATTCCTTCAAGACCTAACTGACTAATACGTTGCTCTAATTCTTTTGCTTTCGCATTGTTAGCCATGTTCATTTGTCCGATCACAGGATTCATCGCTGGCACCTCTGGAGGAGCCATCATTGGTGACTGCATCTGCACTGAAGGTAACGGAGCATTTTGAACCATCTGTGCTACTAAAGGCGGCACTTTACTGATGGCATCTTGTACCTCCGCTCTCGGAATCAAGTCGGGTATTACAGTTTCAATAGCTTCAATCCTTCTCCTGATCTCAGTTGGGTCGCTCTTATTATTTTTAAAACTGATAGACACAAACTGCCCAGTAGCAAGTCCGACCACTACACAAGCAGCGCTAGTGATAAAGAGTTCCATAAACTATGTCGTTCGCTTTGTAATCTAGTGTATATAAATTTGAAATGCTTCGATCTAATCTTCTTTATCTAAGACGATTGACTCCATGTCTAACTCTTCGAAGCTGTTCGCCTCGAAAATATCTTGTATCTGCTCATCCTCTTCGTCTAAGACATAAGAATCTGAGTCGTCTTCATGGGGAATAAAAGCTCCACCTTCGTTGAATTTAAAGACAAATCCAGCCGCTTTGCTAGATGCAAGAAAGATTTGCTTCTGCCTGAACTTGTCCTCCCAGCACCCTAACAATTCTTCGATAAGCTGATCCCTCGACATGTCCCTGCTCTCTATCGCAATCCTGTGAAGCATGAACTTCTGTTCTTGAGTTAGATCTGGAATCATTGGCTTTAGCTCCTGATAAACACCATAGATCAAATAGATCTTGATTTGCAGGTGTAATCCATGTTTTTATTCTGGCGGCTCTCTCAGGCGTAAAGAACGATTGTTCTTCATACCAAGCCAACCAATCACGAGACGATCCTTTCGCCTGATTACAGGGGTGACAAGCTGGTACAAGGTTCGTACGAAAGCTATCTCCCCCAAATGCTTTTGGTTTTACATGATCAATAGTTAAGTGAATCTTAACGCCTTCTTTGTGTGTAGTGCCGCAGTATGCACAACAACCCCATTCGTCTTTAATTGATTGTCTGAATCTCCGCAAAGCATTGCCTTTTGAGATTTCAACTAAACCGAATCGGTAGTTTTCCCAGTGTTCTGGTATCAAAAACCATATTCAAGTATTCCAACACTAAACAGAATTGGTCGTCTACTAAAAATATTCCATTTTGAAAATGTCTACAATTAAGAGTATCCCCTATAAACTTATGAAGGCCATAAAAATCATTGCTATCACTAGCATTGCGATCAATATATCAATTATTGCTGGAACTGTAGGAGCTTACTTATACGTCAGAACACCTGCTGCTCAAGAAAAAATTAAGAAGGCATTAATTAAAAATTTAACACCAAATATTGAAAGCCAAATCGGCAAGTCAATGCCACAAATTCCTGAGATACCTGAATTCACTGGAGGAGCAGTTCCACTTAAGCTTTAGTCGTGTCAGAGATACGAGAGATCAAGATAAGAAATATCGATGTTCCTGAAATACCGAACTGGGCAATATCAATACCAGAGAGCCTCCCAACCCTCTCACCCGTCACTCAACAGCAAATCGCAAATCAGATAGGTTTTCCTGTTATGGACGTTCCAGGCTGCGTAGAGGCCAGGGAGACGGCTAATAACGACAACCTGATTATCGATGCAGAGAATACTAATTTATTGCTCTGTGATCCAGGTCAGCAACCTTCCTTTACTCCGATGGATTACAGCCCCGACAGTACTCCACCTGTAGCGAAGAATGTGATGCTGCCACCTCCTTTAGACCAACCAAAGACTGAGAGCAAAACATCAACGAATAGCAACGTAACGGATGGTACTGTCGATACTTCATTAGGACCACAATTACCTTCACCTAGAACACCTGATCCATGTCCTAGACCAGATGATCCCCCTATAGGAAGTAAGGGGAAATTTGGTACGGCTCGTGTTGAATCCTACTTCCGAGATGCATCGGGTGAGTGCAAAATAAACTGGACAGCAGAGAAGCCGCAGGACGTTGCTTTTACATATTTACCCCCACCGCCCGTTGCTTTAACGACAGCGGCTATAGCGGCTACAGCAGTAACCAGTTCTGTTCTGATTAAGCCCCTATCGGATGCTCTGCTTAAAATTGTCAAACCCCTTACGAAAAAAGTAGTTAAAAAAGTACTTAGTCGTCTAGGGAAGAAGACCAAGGTGCTCTCCGTTCGTGAACGCCAAGTAGAGCAGAGGGCTCTGAAGAAGTAGATGCGTCTAGTTGTATCTCTTTATTTGTGTTGCTTGATTGGATTTGTTCTTGCCCTGTTATGGCTTCTCCTTTTTTGATATTAATTTTATGGGAATGATCTGGAACCGATGAAGGATAATTAGCAACAGAAATATCAGAGCACACATGGTAATACTGGGAGTCTTTAGAATGAGATATACCACTCTGCTTAAGAGTTCCGCAGTGCTTGAGTCTTGAGATTTCGTAGTCCAGTACTTTTAAATTTAGCTCAGCTCTGCGAAGAGCAATCTCTGTACTGGCTGCTTCTTTGCACAGTCCTTGTAACTTTGAATCTAAGGGCTTAGACCATTGAATCGTTAGGCCATAATTTAGACCGTGATTGTCTTTCTGCTGAGTTAATACTTCTTTCTGGAACAATACACTCCCTGGATTATCAGGAGCACCGTCACCATCAATATCCCTCATATCGTAAACATTTTCCTGGTACGAACCTTCGAACGGTCGTTTAATATTATGGCTTAGTCCGACATACGGAGACAATGTCATTGTCTCTGCTTGGCAGACCACACCGTTTTGACCAAATGTTGAGTTGATAAAATTTCCAGTCAAAACCTGGTATGCATTGACAGTCGCTGACCCAGAACTATTAGCGACAGGATTAGAAGTAGCCGATACACCACCGACATCTGCTCGTACATTTAATGGCAATAGAAATAAGCTGAGAAACCCTGCTATTACTGGCTGAACACACTTGAACTTACAATCGTTGTTTCGATTTCGGATGTGCGAGTTATGGTGGTTCGATTCCGCAAACCTGGTCCTTGGTATGAACTTGTATAAGTGAATGTTCCCCCTGGTTGTGTTAATGACCAATTTGGTGAAGTATTTAAATCTAAACCTGTCCATGTGGACGTACCACCTGAAGTCGTCGTATGATTAATTGTAGTTAAACCCGTAGGATTAATGTGACCTGTACTGGGCTTTATTCCTGTCCCAGAGACTGAGTGAACATATCCAGAATTATAATCTTCCGACACGATCACTTCCGATACCACTTGACGCTGAGTTGTAGTCGAGTCGAGTTTTCCGCTCGTATAGTTGGGCACAACTGGCACACTATAACTGGGATCTGCCCAGCTAAGTAGGATAAAAATTAAACCAATTAATCGCTTCACCCTAGCGTATTGATAACTCCTGAACGTGCTGTGCAATCGCAGTAGTACCTGACGCTCCACCTGTAATCGTCGTCGTACCACCTCCGACGGAAGTTAATGTTCCAGCCAAGGTACCCTTGATACCGCCTGCAAATACGGTGGTATCTCCGTATGAAGGAAGGGATTGCACCTGTCCAGTTGTGGTGGACACTGTATTACCACTATTCAATGTAGCTATAGGATCACCCTGTAAAAAAGAATTTGTAAAACTAAAACTTTGTCCCGCTGTATGTATTCCATAATTCCCCATAACCCCTGTCGGTGAAGCAGTTGCGCTGCCAGCCGTTAGACCTGAGAAGGTATCATTATTCCCTGAACCCACTGCGATATTACTTCCACTTACCGATATGGTTGACGGCACCCGTTTAGAAACTGTTGATGCTCCATCCACAGTCAATTGAATACTCGATTGAATCCGATGATGAATCTCAGCACTAACTGGTCCTGATATCGACAATAATCCTATTAAAACAGCGAGCCGTTTCATCATTCAATTGGTTGATTTACATATATCGTAGAGAATTTTGAAATCCTAAAGATATGCTTTACTAATGTTGGTAGCGAATCCTACTAAGGTCGTCAAACTAGCGATGACCGCTGCGGCTCCGATAACCCATTTCTCTACTACTTTTAAGCGTTCTCTAAGGTCTGCTTGCTTCTCCTCTAGACGCTCAATCTTTAACTGCATCACTGTGATCTTGACCTCTTGGGAAGCGTCAAGATTTAATCCAGAATCAGACATTACTATCTTTAGTAGGCTTCTCTGATTTTACGAGTTCTCCGCCAACGATGTGGATAGGTGTCTGCACACGAATCACTTGCTCGTTACTGTTTTGCATGGCAAGTATTTTCATCAGCTTTTCTTCCGTTAAACCGCCGCCATTACTGCCATTATTCTTCTTCTGGTTAGCAGCTTGGATGCCAAATCCAGCTAAAATCGAGCCAAGCAAAGATGCCGGAAAAGTTGGATCTATATTACCTTGCTCTGGGATTGGGATAATTGTCTGTCCAAACGTCAACTTCTCAGGTAGACGAACGTAGGATAATGTCAACATGGTCATACTCCACCCAAGGACTAAGCACTTGATTGAAGCAGCAAGCAAATCATGCCATAGAGGCTCATCCTCTTCTTCTTGTTTTTTCTTCTTCTTGGCTTTTGCAGCCTCCGCTTTCTTCTTTTCTTCTTCCGAAAGCTTCTGCTCTGTTTCGACTTCTGTCATTGAACTCTGTACGCTCTGTCTAGTCTAATTGTTGTCAAATGGCAGATATGTCGTACACTACATTCACGCATCTAATCGGTGATGGCTGAACCTTGGGTTAGTTCAAATACATGTATCGAACACCTTGGTGTTTCCAGGGATACTTTTTACAGTGCATGGAAACCTATATGGAGAGAAGGAACTCATTTTCGTTATAAGAATCCATTGAAACCAAGAGTCAAAGTTTGGAAGTTAAGTGAAGTCGAGAAAACAGCTAAAGAAAGTTCAAGAGTCCTAGCAAGAAGGGCTGGCAAGAAATAATGACCAGTTCTTACTTTCCTGATCATCAAAAAGACTTTCAATTTTCTAAATCAGGAATCCCTCTCCACATGCTTGACGACATTCAATACCAAGAATTCGCGATGGAGTTTCCAAATGAAATTAAAAAACCAATAATTTATTCATCTGTTCAAGAATTTTTTTACTCGACTATTCCTAGTAAAGACGATCCAGAGGCTCACTATTAAGCAACTTTTAAATCAGGAATATAAATACTGTCTATTTCGTTATCCATTAATTTTCTCTGATCAATCCATCTTTGATAAATATTGGTATGAGTAACCACATCGTGACCCATTGCTTTTGCACATTTTTCAACTGAAACATCACAGTTAGGCAGCGTTGCCATCGTGACGGCCCATGTATGGCGTAGGTCATATGGAACAGCAGCTTGTTGCATTGATGTTTTCGTTCCTCTTTTGCTTGGAATATAACCACGTAATTCAGGCATTTTCCTGATGCCTTTCTTGTACCAGCCAAGTGAATGTTGAGTAATAAATCTCCCCAGGTCCGAGTTGTTTTCTGTTTGCCATTTTCTGGTCATATCCAATAAGTGTGGATCTTCAACTTGAGTTGTGATGGATTTATTCTCACGATCAACAATGAGCGGCCTTTTTGACTTCCTTAAAAATGACTGATACTTATCAAAGTTTTTAAATAAATTAAATTCTTCAATCCAATGCTTAAAGACAGGCCACACAACATGATCTTCTTTGGATTTGGTTAATCGACCTGGGATATAAAGCCAATTCTTACGATCTTTACAAACAAACCAAAGCTCATGAGGTCTTAATCCGTAGCACATGATCATTGCAAGTGCCCAACATTGCCAACCATATTCTTCTTGATTTGCGTGGAAATATTCTTCAGCGACTGTCATCTCTACAATCGCTCTAATCTTTGCTCCTTCAGTTCTCTGGTCTCCTTTCTTTTTGCTTGTAACGATGTAATTATGATGCGCCCTATGTTTTTGAATTTCTACAGGCGGCAGCCATGCTGGATATTCACCTGTCTGCTCAAGAAAATAAAGTTGAATTTGCCTAAGACTATCAATTCTATGGATAAAAGATTTATTTCCAGGTTGTTTTTCATATAGCCATTCTTTTACATTAACCCACCTAAATTTAACGTTATTATTTCTCAAACTCCTTAATTGTGAGAAGTGATTCTTATTAGTTGTACCCTTATTTTTGGCTTTCAGAAATTCGATAATTTGATCAAAATGCTGGTCCCAAGAATTCTTCTTTATCTGCTTTACTTGTATATCAAACTCCCATTCATCATCACCAGTCTTTTTGATTTTCTCCCAGACTAATTCACAATGAGTAGCTACATCTTTACGGTACGGATGCAGTGAAATCCTTTTTTGAGCGGTCACGCAAAAACTATCAAGTATATAAATAGCGTTTTTATCTGACCGATGAACCAACCTCCATCTCAGATGAGGGAAATTTCTTTGCCTTTCGATGTATTCCTTTAAATAATTTTTTCTTAACATTTCATTCCCCCTCCCAATTCGTAACCCCGCACGGGGAATGAAAGGGGAATGAAAAGGGGAATATTCCCCCAAAAAAGGTTAAAAAGGGGAATGGAAATCCGTCCAAAATCGGACAAAATCGATCAAAATCTACCAACATAAACGACCTCTTTTATCCCTGAGATCCCTTTATAGCACTAAAAAAGCCCAGTGGCTACCTGGGCTTTAGAAAAAATGGCGGGGGCAAGATTTGAACTTGCGACCTTCGGGTTATGAGCACATGCAACTTCTGGCAAAGCTGTTGGTATAACTGGTCTGCGATACATGAGGGGAATGAGCAAAAGGGGAATGGTCGAAGGTCGGGTTCGTGCCCGAAGAGCTTTTATTATGCTCGACCCCACGCAAGCTGCAACATCCCTTTATCATCATCATCGTCATCATTGTCATCATCACGAACGTCATAGCCAAGGATGTATGTCACTATCGCCACGCATACCAAAGGGATGAATGGAAAGAAAATAGCGAGCTGGACAATACCTGGATCTGGGAATTCATACATTTAAATCACCTC
>TARA_R100001463_G_scaffold96675_1_pt1 | contig 21968 bp, 8 predicted proteins | sample TARA_R100001463 | Tara Oceans TARA_R100001463 (sample SAMEA2622242) | marine metagenome | biome: marine biome (ENVO:00000447); feature: deep chlorophyll maximum layer (ENVO:xxxxxxxx); material: "saline water (ENVO:00002010), including plankton (ENVO:xxxxxxxx)" | depth 40 m
GTTAGCTTTTAGAAAATCAAATATAGCTTGAGTAGCTTGTGGTGGTCTTGCTGTTAATACAAACATATTTTCAGAACCAAATTTACCTTGTAGCTTTATTGCTTTATTAAACAATGGCGCTAATTTACCTTTTACAACTTTATTAAATTCAGAGAAATCAAATTTATAACCTTGATCTAATAAATCTTGATATGTACTAGCGTATTCCTCGGCGTTTAATGTTCCTTTTTTACCATCTGGAGCTGTATATCTAACTAAAGATTTAGTCGTAGCTAGTGTATCGTCAAAATCTAAAACTGTAATACCTTTGGACGCTTCGGAATACAAATTTGTTCTAGCCTTTTGAATGGCTTTATTTAGTTTGGTATGGTTATCTATGTTTTTCTTAAATTTAACTCTTGATTGTATTCGTAACACGTTTATATCTTGTTTACCCTCAAACACATCAATTATAGCTTGTCGTGCTTTTTCAATACTTAAATTATTAACACCAAAATATTCCGCTATCGTTTTGTTTTCATTTATAAGCTTGTAACCAAAAGGATCTACACCAGCTTTCATTAATCTATATATAGATGCGTAGCCATCAGGTAAAAAGTCTAAACTACCGTCTAAAATTCTAGGGACAACTTTATTATAAAAATCCTCACCCATAGATTGTCTATATATACCACTAGGATCTTCAGCGTGCCTTAGAGAAATTTGTGAATAAACGGCTTTTAAAATTTTATTAGCGTCTTTCATGTTGCCATCAAACGCCATGCCCATCATAATTCTAGCCATTTCCATTTGAACAGCATGTTCTTCTACACCTACTTCAGTAGTTGTTTCTTTCCCTTTAACATCGACTGGATGACCTATCAACACACCAGAATGCCTCATAAAGTTACTCTGATCAATACCAAAGTGTGTTAGTACCTCTTGGAATATTTCTTTACCTTTACCCTCTTTTGCGACATGCTTACTTATATCACTATAGAAATTTATTAAAAATTCTAATTTTCCTTTATCTTTAGATAAATCTAAATTTTTTAAACCTTTCCATTTACGTTTTTCGTGGTAATGTAGTCTTTTGGGCTCAGCTTGTTTTGTTTTTAATATAAGTTTCATTATATCTTGTTTGCCGTTCTTTTTAGCAAACTTTTCAATAGTTCTTTTAAAATAAGGTTTGGTAAAAAACGCCGCCTTTTTCACACCACCAGTTAACGCAGATTCTAATATATTGTAATACTGAGGATTGCTTTTTAAAAAATCTAACAATTCATTCATGTAAAACTCTTCCCAAGTAATATTATTTTTTTCATCGTAATATTCATCCAGGTGTTTTCTGGTTATAATCTCACCTTTTATAGCACCATCTTTTTCTGTTTCCAAATAATATACAGTTCTTCCCGCTAATATTATATCCTTACCGTTCCATTTTAGTTTATCAGTATTTAAAGCAAGATCTTTAATTATCTCACTAAAAGCAGACTTACTTTGAGCAGCTGTGATATCAGCCGTTTGCTGTTTTATAGCTTTTTTCTGTTCTGCTGGTGCTTTTTTAAGTTTGGCTTCTTGAAATCTTTGAGCTGCTGATATTGCCGCGTTAATAGAATATACCTTAGCAACACCTTTCAACAACTGCCCGATATCTCTGTTATAAATATTTTCTTGAAACTTTGGTGTTATACCTATATCTTGTTTAAACTTTTCTACAACCTCTAGTGTTGGATTTCTAAATTTTGATTTTAATCTTTTTACTGGAGTTTGGGTTGTTAAACCTAAACTTCTACCACCCGGACTAGTAATAGCTTCTTTTTTAATTTTAGGATCTTTACTAAGAGCTTTTGGATCTGTAAAGGGTTCGTAAAAATAATCTAGTGGTAAACCCTTTAAACCAATAGCTACTCCATAAACATTTCTTGATACGTCTATGTTTTCACCCACCTTGTCTATATCAGCTGTTTTACCAGTTACATTGTATAATGGTAATGTTTTAATAAATCTTTCTGCGTTTTGTGCCGCGTTAAAAAACTTTTGTATATTTTGAGCTTCAGCTGGAACAGGCATACCTTCCTTGTATTTTGTTGTAGGTATTAAGTTAGCTTTACCATCCATTATTTTTTTAGCAGGAATATTAAAAATAAGTTCCCCAACTTTACCAGCGTATCGTGATATTATATTTTTAAAGATGTCGCCAGGTTTTACTTTAACTAGATTTTTTATTTTATCAATCACTCTACTTACCGTGGCAAAACTAAGTATATTTATTTTTGGTACACGTGTTTCGGTTTTAGGAGTTGTAGTTTCAGTAGTTTCATCAACTACTTCTCTAGCTTCTTTTGTGTCAGTGCTAGTTGTTTCTTTACCATAAAATGCACTTTTTGCTGCCTCAAATATAACAGCTTGCTTAGGACCTATATTACTAGTTACAAACGTAGAAAACTTAGAAGTATTAGGATTAAATCTATTTAAAATACCAGGCATAATTTTGCCAGTCTTTTTATCTTTTCTATCAACAAGATATTTTCTAGCTTCAGCAATAACATTTTCTCTAGCGATATCTCCTTTTCTAGTATCATATCTTAAAGCTTTTAAAGCTAATAAATCAAATTGTTTTACTAAAGCTGCTTCAGCTCCGGCTTTTTCAGTAGCCTTACTAGATGGGGATTTTATTATTTGTACTAAATTTTCAGGAGTAAAAATAGTTTGATCATCATACATTGTTACGGACTCAAGAGCTTGAGATTTCTTAGTTTCTTCTTTTGCTCTTTTAGAATCTACTCTTTGTTTTTGATCTTGAGTTAACCTATTCCATTTTTTGTCACTTGTTAAAGATTCTGACCCTTCAGTTTTATCTAATTTAACAACATTTTTACCAGAAACATTATCGTATACTTGTTGTATGTGTTCTTTTGGTGACATTGGATCACCAGCTTTCATATCCATCTTTTTAGTACCAGCAGCCCACATTTGCATATCTTCGTTCCACACATCAAATTTAACTGAACCGTCTAAATAAGTTTTAGCCTTATACCTTACAGTTGTTCCATCATCTTGAGTAACTGTAAATTCTTCTGTCTTAATACCAATTATATCGTCAGTATATCTTGGTTTTTCTTTTTTAACTTTTACTTTCTCCTCTTTATCAACTTCAACTTTTCCTTTTGGAAGAGGTGGCATTTTTAAACTTGGTCGTTGTCCATAAAAATTGGTATATTCTTTTATATGCTCTAAAGCATTTTCAGGACCAAACTCAGTCCATTTTTTACCTACTTTAGTTTTACCACCAAAAAATCCACCTAAATAATTACCTATCTTTGTAAATGATATACCACTTCTTTCTGTTAACTGTGAAAGTCTATACTCTTTCATAGCATCAGATAAATTAGACATTTGCTCCATGTAATATGCCTTATGTGCTTTGGTAAACCCCTTATCACCATATCTTTCTTTATAAGTTAATTTAGCAGTTTCCCAAATTTGTTTTAGAGCTGAATCTTCAGTAGCCTCTAATTCTTTACTTATAGCATCCCACATCGCACGCATTTCTTGTATAGTCATAGTCTCTTGGATACCATGTAATATATCATGATGAAACGCATTAGATGTTCCCCATCCTTTTTTATTTTTAATATTCTTTTCTCGTATTGCTTTTATAGAAAAAAGTTGACCAGTGCCTTTTAGATAAAAAGCGTTTACTTTACCAGCCATTAGTCTTTGGACACCTTCTTCTTCTAGTAAACCCGCTTCCTCAAAATACTTTTTCGCTTCTTCTATTGTTGAAAAATCTGTCGGCGTCATACTGTTGTAAAGATGTGGATTTTCAAGTACATGTTGAACAAAAAATCTCCTTGTTTTTTCGTCGTCTTTTAACCTTCTTTGAGTCTTTATTTTGTCTTGATGATTCCTGATTTTTTCTGTAATCTCTTCGATTCTTACAGTATTTTTAACAACTTCTGGGCTTCCTGACCAATACTGTGGTTCTTTGAGTAATTTTCTGTTTTTTTCTTTTAGTTCTTCTATAGATTTTAACCCTTTGTTAATTTCCATTTGATTCATCACAACTTCTTGCTTTTGACTAGCGTTCATCTCAAAGTATTCTTCATACATATTAATCACGCTTTCTTCAGCTTCTAACTCGTCGAACAACTCGTTCCTCTCCCCTAATTTTAAATCACCGTCTTTATAAGCATTATCAATTATTGATTTCCAGTCATTAATAACGTTTCTAGTATGATCTGGATCATTTTTTGCTCTCCAATTAGTTCGGGCCTCACTAAGCACGGTTCTACCAGTACCACCTATACCGACTAATGGGCCAGTGGATAAAGCTGCTTGTGCAAAAGCCTCACCATATCTTTTTAGATTTGCCTCTCTGTTACCGTAATACCCAGTTGAAAGACCGACGCTTTTTATACTAGTAAACTCTTGCGAAAGTTCAGTTGGTAATTCAACCGCAGTAGCAACTGCTAAGGGTTTTAGGTTTTTTAAAATACCCCCCATGTCACGAGCTAAAAGATTTCTACCAAGACTTATTGGAGCAAATTTTAAAAGTTTAGTAAAACCAACAAAAGTTCCAGCGAAATCTAAACCTGAGTTTATCACTCCACCAGTAAAAGCCGGGGTTAAATTAACCTCACCTTTATTTAATATATCCAACATCAAAGATCGTCTACCCATTTGTTTCTTACTGTTATCATCAGTATAATCTTCTTCTGGTAGTCCACGAAAAGCTCTTAAAGCTTTTTCATAATCAGCACTTTTCCACTCCCCTTCGTGTGGAAATGCTTTTTTAGCCGCCTCTAATTCAATTGATTCAAAAGCTATACCACCAGCTTCTTGTATATAGGTTGGCGCAACAAATATACTAGATATCATTTGCACTGTCTGATCTCCAAGCATTCCTTGCCACTCATCTAAAGTTAAATCTGGATCATTTATTGTTTTCCCAAAAGCAGATGGCACTTGGGTTGCTTCAAGTTTTCTTTGATAATCGGATTGACTAATGAAGTCACCTACCAAAAATTTATTCAAATCCGCAATCCTATTTTCTAAGTTTTTAATCTGCTTAGCGTTAGTTACATCTCCTTCTTTTGCTTCTGGTCTAGGTTTACCTTCGGTAGCTTTTTTTGCAGCTAAAACAGCGAATGGATCTTTACTAATACCAGCATAATCTGCAGGATCTTCGTCATCATCATAAAAATCCCATTCTGGATCTATATATTTTTCATTAGGATCTAAGGTTTTTAACTTCTCTATTAATTTTTTTGCATTTTTTATTTCTTGTCCACGATGAAGAATTTGTGTTTCCTGCCAAGACTTATGTTGTTTAATTTTATGTGTTATCCAACCGTGTCTTATATAATCAAGTTTTTTGTCCACACCTGGAATTTTACCAACAACATCTTCAAGTTTAAAAATCCAATTAGGTAAAACTAAGTTTTCAGCTTCAGTTCGTAGTTTATCTGAAACATCAGCGTTAAATCTACTACTTAAAGCACCGGTCACAGCGCTGTGTATATTTTTTAATTCTTTAGAATCTTTAACTATTCTAACTTCTTCTTTATCCATAATCGCGTTAAATTCTTCTGTAGCTTTATCGCGTTGAGTGGGGTCGTTAAAATCATACTTTTCACTAAGCTCTTGTGTTGTTTGTTCAGCGAATGACTCTAATTCATTATTTATTTCTTTAAAAACTCTATTAACACCTGGTAACTTTTTATTACCATACATTAATTCAGCATAAGTATCGTCAACGAATTGCTGTAATTCTTTACCAGATAACTTTTCTAGTTCATCGAAAGATTTTTTGTTATTAGCATAATCCCAAACCCTACTATATGTTTGTTCGTTTATATAATCTGAGTTAGTGTTCTCCCTTATAAACGTATTGAGTTTTTCAGCTTGCTTTTTAGAACCTAAACCAATACTCCATTTACCTGATTCCCAAAAACCATGTTCTCCTTCTAGTTTTTTTCCTCCAAGAAATTTCAACGCTGGTATACCGGCGTCCATATCGAATTCAAACACTTGCTCTTTACGAACCCCATCTTTATCTGGCGGTGCTATAGCAATTATCCTATCACGACCAAAACCTTCAAAACCCTCAAGAAACTTACCTTTTCCTGCTTCTTTAAAGTCCCAACCTAAACCTCTAAACATTTTATAAAGACGAGGTATAGCTTGTCTTTCACCAATCTCCATTATTTCTTTACTTACTTTTGGTAAATCTATATTTCTTTTTATATCAGGATTAGCATCTAATAGTTCTTGTAATGACACATTCCACTTTTTAGCTTGTTCTGAAAGTTGATCATAACTAAGTTCCTCATCACCAAATGTAAATGAACTACTAATATGTTGAGATGGATCTTCTTGGGTTTTTATATCTGGATTTGCTTCAAGAAGATCCTCTAATGACACGCCCCACTTCTCAGCTTGTTTCATTAACTGAGATTCATTAAGAATTTGTTCGCCTAATAGATATTCTTGCATATTTATATTATATTAATTTTATACTCCTTCTGCATATTCTATAATTGATCTTTTAGTTACATTACCATCATCATTTACCCAAACTGGATTTTGTTTAGCTATAACACTATCAGATGTTGCTATAATATCGTCTAGTTTCATGTTATGGGCTTTAGGATAAGCTATTGTAATATAAGGGTGTTGCCCGTTTTTATGGTTTTCTTCAAAGTATTTATTAATTAAATCTAATTGTTCTACTATAGGCATCTTTTTAATATCAGCTATTTTATATTGAGTACCACCTATAGTTTTGTAGTCTTTTCCTCTGTCTGCAAAAAACTGAATTAAACCAGTAGCTCCACTTTTCTTATTAACGGTAGCTGGATCAAAATTAGATTCTTTTTGAATAACGTTTAATAGTTCTCTTACATTAAACCCATGATTACTAGCAATCTCATTTACTTTCTTCATTACACCTTCCCTGTTTACAAAGTCTTTACCTTTTTTAGATTTAATACCTAAATCTTTATAATATGCTTTACTACCTATTTTAACCCATTCCCCATTTGAACCCATCATTTGAGTTCCATCTGTGCTTGAGCTACCAAACATTGGATCAGGATTATTTGGTCCGGCAACTTGGTCCTCTGCATTCTCAACTTCCGCTGTAACCACTTCTTTTGTAGTTTCTTTCTTTTTACTTCCTTTTTGTTTTTCTAAAAATTCTTTCTCACCACCATCTAATTCATTACCTTCCCAATACCAACTCACTTCCTCTTCACCTTCTAAAGTCCAAACTCCCTTTCCGTGCATCGTATCATCCTTAAATCCTCCTACGTATTTATCTCCATTATCCTTCCAAATATAAGCTCCTTGGCCATTTTTCAAACCATCTTTCCATTCTCCTACGTAGTTATCTCCACTTTCCCAAGTATAAGTTCCTTGTCCGGTATACTTATTCGTGGCCATATCATCAGTTACCACTGTAGACGGGTCAGATATATCTACTGGCGTTTCTTGAACAACAGTTGAATCTGACGGCGCTGTTTCTGGAGCTTTTTGTGCAGCTTGTGCTTCTAATCGTGGGTAGTTACTTTTATCAACAGCTATATTTTCACCATCTTTTATATAATACCATTTGCCATCTCTTTTTTCATAATCAGTAATAACGTTAGTAGTACGCGCTCTTTTAATTTCCGGTTTGTTAATTCCTTCGATATCTCCCTCTTCGTTTACTACAGCAGCTTTCTTCTGTCCTGGAAATAAAACACTATCATAATCAGATAAGGATAAGTCGGATTTTACTTGATTCAATGTTTGTTTTCTTTTCTTACTCCATCCATTTCCTGAATCATCTGGTATTTGCTTGTACCACTGTCCATCTTCTAATTTATATCTATTATTAGAAAGACCGGATTCATACCATTCGTCTCCTATAGTACCATCAAGTCTATCTTGAATTTGTTGGGAAGCGCCATAAAGCGCTTGAGGAGATGCCCAAGTTCCATATTTAGTAAATATTTGTTTTTTTGAAGCTAAAAATGATTCTAAAGTATTAAATTTACCTTCTTGTGCCTTTTGCTCTATACCAGGTCTAAAACCTCTATTATCTACGTCATCAACAAATAAATTCCTTCGTAATTCATAAGTATCTTCACCGTAAAGAATCTTATCTACCATAGCATTGTAGTTTTCTGTTGTTACAAAATCCCCCTCATCCATCTTCCCGTCTTTATTTTTATCCCCTAAATAACCTACTCCTCCTAGACTTTTTATAATAGCGGGGGATATTTCTGCCGTTCCATCCCGAAGAGCGTCAACAAAAGATGTTTTCATTCCTCCATATTTTTGACCCATTAAATATTCAAGAGCACGTGGATTCCCTTCTGTAGCGTTATCAATTAATGTTTCTAACCAATTTTGAGTTCTCTGAGAATCATTATCGCTATAAGTGCCTTTCGATGTGTCTATTTTAGTATTAATCTCTGTATGGATAGCTATTTCTGGTTTTATAGCTTTTGGAGGTATCATTTCTGATAATTCAGAAGATTTTTTAGAAACTACCTTACCGTCAATACTAGTTATATAAGAAAATTCATTTGTAGCTGGATCAAGATATTTTACCACCTCACCTTCTTCAACTCCTAAATATTTCCATAATTGTTCTGGTGTTTTATCAGTACTTGCACCAGTGTTATTTGACATATAATCATTAGCCTTTGCGTTATGCGCTCCTGATTTGTCATCTACATTTTTAGCATATTTTATTAAACTTGTAAGAAATTTATTATCACCAGGTTCTAATCCACCTATCCAAGAATCAGTATCTTCAAACTTTTCCAGAGCTTCTATTAAAGAAGTTTGATTACTCTTGTACTTGCTCATAATCTTATTGTTCTGCCTCTCCCATTCTCTTAATCCTTTAGAGTCATTTTGAAAACCACCATTTTCCTTCCATATAGCGACTTGAGCATCCATTTCATCACTAAACATGTTATAATCCGCATTGTTTTCTATTCCTACTCCATATGTTTTAAGGTCTTTAACAGCATCTTCTAATTCTTTCTTACTTGCTTTTTTATCTGCCTCGTACTGTTTAAATGCTTTTTCAACACCTACTAATAACGTTTTATTAGCATCAGCCATTATACCAAATTGCTTGCTATAATCGCCAGGTACATTTGACAAACCTTCTCTTGCCGCTGCTGTTACTAATGTTGAATCTGCTTTTCCTATTAAACTTGCCATATTTTATATTTGTTTATTTTATTAATTACCTCTAGAGAAACTAGGATGGTGTATAAGGCCAACTAAGTGTTCCTGGAACTTTATAATTGGGATCAAAATCTAGATTATAAGACATCCCATCAGATCTCATACCTTCAATATTACCTCCACCACCTCCACCTTGTTTCCCATACATACCAGCGGCTTGCACACCCATTTGCATATATGTGGACGCCGCGTTAGAGTGCATTTGCATTTGGTTTGCCATAGATGACATTTGATTTGACATTGCTTGTTGTACTGCGGAATTAGCGCCAGTAGCTGAACCATATTGCATACCTAATAAAGTTGCCTGTCTACTTGATTCAGCTTCTTGTAACATAGCCTCACCACCTCTTTGAGCCATATCAACAGCTTGCGCACCTTGAGCTTCCATTTGTTGTAGTGACATAGCACCTTGCGCTCGCAACCCTTCATTTCTAAGCTGTTGTTGCTCTAAGCCAGCGGCTATTTGTCTAGTTTGCAAAGATCCTTGGTTTGCTAAAGATTGTGCTAACGCAGCAATACCAGAACCACCAGCAGCACCACGTAAGCCTTGTAGTATATTAGATCTTTGTTGTGCACCTTGTTCCACTTGGAAATCAGCGGCTTGAGTACCTACACGTAGATCTTCATAAGCGTTTTCTAATCCCGCAAACTGATTTTCCATTTCCGCGTAAGGATTTTCAAATTTCATTTTTCTATAGATATCTTTTTGCTTGTCTAATTCTGCTTGCTGTTTTTGTTTTTCAGCTTGAGCTATATTAAATTGCTCTTCGGACATAGCTTGCATACCTTTAGCTTGTTGATTAGCTTTATATGTTTGATAAAGACTTGCCGCGCCCATAACTCCCATTGCTATTGCTGTAAATGCTGCCATATTATAAGTTTTTAATTATTTCATAAGATGGTTTTTTATCAACTTGCCATCCTAATTTTTCATGTGTTTTCATCAAGTGTTTACTTCTACCTATACTAAACATGTATGTTATACCCATATTTTTACACACATCTTCAGCGTTTGTTATCAATAATTCTATAGCTTCTTTTCTATCATCTTCTCTATATTCTGGGTTTGAAACTATCCATTCTAAAAGAGCTCCAGTTGAATTCGTTAAATACAAAAACGCAGAAACTATTGGTATATTATTTTTTTCTACTATAAAACCACTTTTTCCTTTATCTGGTAGCATCTCCCTTGGTATAACCGGCCATCTCCACCACCTCCACCACTCACAAATAGTTTTATAATCCTCTTCTTTTAGAGGTCTAAAGTTTAACTTATTGTTCATTATTTAATTTAATTTAATTTGATGTATATATAGTCACAGTTTTCACTGTTTTTTTAATCTAAGAAGCTTTTATGAATTTTTCTACATCAAAATAAAGTCTAAAGTTCGCTGCGTTCTTGTTAACGTTCTTAAATATCATGTTACCTGTTATGGTAATTATCTTACTTGTGTTTTCTACTGTTAACGTAACACCCTCGTCTAATGTTTGAGCAGCGCTTAACGTCCAATTACCATCACCCTCATCTGTAGCGCTTGCCACTGTTGGGTTTGCTGAAGAAGCATCTATACCTATACCGCTTATAGTAGAAATATTCTGTACAGTACCCCTTCTTTCTGCAACAGGTATTGTAACACTATTGTTAACTGCCGCGGTTGTGGTTGTTGTCATTTTGCTTAATTCGACTTTTAAATCACTTATACTTATATCAGTATTGTGTATCGATTTAATATAATCAGTGCCATAACCGTAAAATAACTTATTACTTCCCCCTGACGCGTCGTTTGATATTTGATCGGCAAAAGTTATAGCTCCCAACTGTTTTGTTACCACACCGTTTGTTATAGTAGGTTTGTAACCTAAGGTGTCTAACGCTAAAGCGCTAGCATTGATTGCCTCGTTTTGTGTTTCAACGATAGTACCATCTTCGTTGTGCGTTTCAGTGGTGTAAGTTGTTTTATCTTCATAAGGAGCTACTGTTGACCTAGGTATAGTTGCTACATCACCATCATCATAAATCATTCCAGGTAATAATTCGTGCATCGTGCTACTAGCGCCAACGTTCCACCTATGGTAGTATGGTGGAGTAAAAGTTAATGTAACTCCATCACCTATAGAAACAGCTTCAGATGTAACAAACGTATAAGTACCACTTAAAGAAGATACAGTAACCACGGACGCGCTAGATATACCAGTACCAGTAACTCTATCTCCAACAGCCATTTTACTCGCAACAGCCGTGTCCATAGTTACTGTTGTTCCGCTAGAAACCGAACCATTAGTAGTATCTGTGCTACGAGCTGATCCAGTCCAAATATTTTCTCCATGTATTTGTAATGGTGTTCCAAAAGCAACCTGAGTAAAAGACATTACATCGTTTTCCACAGGTTGTCTAAGTATTTCAAAAGCTTTATCTGTATTTGCTGTTAATTCCACTGAAAAAGGCCAAGTACCAGTAGAAGAACCCCTACCAACAGTTATAGATGGTGTATTGGTAACACTCATACTAGCAAAACCCGCACCACCCCTAGATTCTGCTGATATAGATATTGCAACATCAGTATATTGGTATATTATTTTTTGCAACAAGTTAGAGTTCGAACCTCTAGAAGAGTTTATATCTATACTATCATCACCAAATCTAACCTCATTATAATCTGCATGAATAGTGTCAAAGTGAGATTCTGCCCAAAGATATATATCATAGTGATCATTGTCTGTTACGGTTGGGAAATTTACCTCTCCTTGGTAAACACCGCTTTCTCCTGTTGATTTTCTATTCAATCTCGATTTTGTAGTTGTAAAAGTTTCGGTGTTAAAATTGTAGTATTTCGTAGGAGAATCTTCGTTTGTTATTTCTAAAGAAAATATAGCATTAGCATCACCTTCAACAGTAAATTCTCTAATACCACCCTCAGCAGACATATCTCTTAGATCTATATTAAAATTTTGAATTATTTTTGCCATATTATAATTTATTTACTACTTTCTGTTACCTCAGAGCTAACCGCAAACAACTCTGCTTCCGTTGTTGAATTATTTTTTAATTTTACCCTTGCGTAATAACCAGGTAAACTAGATGTGTTGATAATATTATTTTTAGAAAACAACACGTAGTCTCCTTGACTAGGAGTGTTTGCTGCTGTAACAACTGTTAAAGTATAATCTGTTGTGCTAGAAACAACACCAAACTCACTAATACTACCAGGTGATATAGTTGTAAAATTACCGTTAGTGGTAGGTGTTTGAAAATATACAGTATCTCCAACTTGTAAAGACATGTTTATATAATCAACAAATTCCATCACGTTCCCATCAACACTTTCTAAAACACCTATACCTTGTATATTTGATGTTCCAAAATCTGTTTCAGCATCTACAGCTGTATCTACACCTTTAATATAGTTAAACCACTTACCTTCTTTTTCTATAAATTCATTTAAACTACCCGTTTTCTCATTTGTTATTATGCTTTCAACATACCAACCATTTTTCCCTGTAAGATTGTAAATTTCGTCATCAGCTATCCCAGTGTTCGTATCAGTTTTAAACATATCTACTTTTGATTGGCTTCCTTCGTACTCTAAGGTATGATATGACTTTATACTACTAGGCATATCGTTTAAAAGCACATCTACCCAAGATTCTTCATACGCGCTATAAAAAGTATTTCTAGGTTCTGTTTCAACGTAATGCTCGTACAGTTTACCGTCATTTAACGTGAAATAATTATTAGCACAGCTCAAAGCGTTTTCTGGAGTAAACGATTTAAAACTCACCCAACCTTTTACATCTTCTTTAAACGAAACAGTTGTTGGATCAAGCCGCTGGTTAATCGTTCTATCTTTTAACGTAACATTATATTCATCGTTTCTATCATCGTAACTACCAACTATAGTATTTGTTATTTTTAAATTATCTCTAAACCAATCTTTCATACCATGGTCTGATATAGGTGTTAAACCATCTTTTGATAATCTAACAATAACACCTCTAATTTTATCAGCAAAGTAAACTCTATAATTTTCAGACGCAAATGATTCTGGATTTGTCGATATACCAAACTCGCCAACAAAAGGAATAGCTTGACCTAAAACGTTGTTTGTTGCTGTTAACTGCATGTTGCCATCAGCGTTGTATAAAGCATCTTTATTAGCTTGTATCCTTAAAACTTTATCTTCACACAGAGTAACTAAATCTGAGTCTCTTGTGTGTAATTTCTGAATACTTCCGTATATTGGGTTTATATCTTTTGTTATTTTCTCTCCTTGAATAAATTGATTTAAGTTATTAGTACTGCTAATTCCGTTATAAATTCCAGAATATATTAAACCATACTTTCTACGTTCTTGTTTATAATCTTCAAACACTGTGGAAACTTTAACCCCAGGTTTTATGCTTTGTGTATTAAAATTATCTCTAATTTTATTAGACTCTACCCCGTTCCCAAAAGAAAAACAATTATGCCAATCTAAAGTATGTTTAGCGTTGTATGAATCTACCATATCCACTGTGATTTCGTCACTTTCTTTAACACCATTTGTAAATGGCACACTGTCAGTATTATTAGAAGAAACTCTTAACCTAATAATACTACCGTCTGGTCTTGTTATCTTTAACCAGTCTCCACTATGAATATATACTGAATTTTTATATGCCATATTATTTTTTTAAAGGTTTAGAGTTAAGGTAGTTGTGTAAAGTTATAAGTGGGTATAGCTTGAAAAATAGAGTTCGTTGGATCTATTTCCATTATTACACTTTTATCTAATATTATATTATTTCCATCAATCTCTTTTACCGTCGTTCCAGGAGGTATATTATCCGCTCGCTCAAACTCAACTATAGATCCAACCGGTATATGTTCAGACAGGTCACTCTCTTCCAAGCTTATGTTTATTGGTAACGAACCTGATGCTTCGTAATATATATCAATATCTTCTTTTGGTTTAGGTTCTGTTTCCCATATCGCAGGGTTTTTAGGTAAAACCTCTTCTTCTGATCTTGATGTTTTTTCTTCAATCCACTCCATTGTGTAACCAACAGCAGCTGTACCATCTTTGGTATCGTTATAACCTTTACCTGATCTAAAAAAGTTCAGATTTTTAGCTGAATTAGGACTTAAATCATTTGTTGTAAAATAGTCAAATAAACACGTTTCACTACTACCAACACCATTACTTATACTGTTGCCAAGATCGTCGGTTCCATCATACGTTTTAAGGTATATTTTATAAATGTTTGCTGTTCCACCAGCTCCTCTTTCTATCTTAGTAACAACAGCTTTTTTGGTTAGGGCTGTGCTATTGCAATTGTAAAATACCATACCAATGGATAATTGTCTACCGTTCGCGCTTGTTATACTGTTTGTAACTATATAGTTGCTACTACCAGCCGCGGCGGTCGTTAAAGACACAGGGGTTCTACTACTATCAACCCGCTTGTAACTGAGGTCAAATGGATTCCAATTATTTCCAATATGTTTGTCTAATGTCAATCTCCAATTTTTCGTATAATTACTAGGTCTTAAATAAGTACTCGTAGCGTATGTTGTGTTTCCATCAGTTGGGGAAATTTTACTAGCTAGATATTTCCCTTTTGGCACAAAGGGACCAACAACGTTATTCGCGTTTACACCGCTATTATTTGGCGTGTTCCATCCAGAACCTTTACCAGACCTAGCTTTTGCATGGAAGGGGAATAGATCTATAGCTCTAAGGTGATCATTATCCGCGTTTCTATCAAAAGCAGTGGCGTGGTTTGAATAGTTTAATAAACTCTCGTATCTAACACGTAAAAATATATCAACGTTTTCTATAGTATACACTGTGTGATCTGGATCTTCTTTAAACCTAAATTGGCTACCAATAGCTAAATTTTTTATAAAATCCGCTTCTCTTTCTGAATAATTAACGTTTGAATCCGCTAAATCAAAGAAACTTGGATCATTGTCTAAGCCACTTATGTTCTCAGACCACTTAACAGGCTGCACACCACCAAACGAAACTTCTAAAGTACCTTTACCACCACCAGGATTTGAAACGCCCATAGAGTTTTTGTACCAAGTATAAGGAGATGTATCCCAACCAATGTTAGAGTCGGTTGTTGTTGAGTGGAAAAAATGTCCCGCGCTAATAGCTTTGTCAACAAACCAAACATCTTGAAACGAATCATCATTAGCGTGTGTATCTTCTAAATTTAGTTCATCCACTCTATCGTGCAGAGCGTTATCGTTTAAGTTCACATTTATACCTCTAAAGTAAGCATCGTAATCAAGAAAAACATCTGCGTCTCTAGTGTTTACAACAACATTTGTACCGTCGTTTGTTCTTTTCTTTCCATTTAAAGTTCCTAAATATTTAGCAAAACTAGTAGATTTAGAGTAATACTCACTCCACAAATGGCCAGTTGGATTATTAGAAACTTTATCATGTAGTCCTAAGCTATTAGCCTGTAAAGAAATATCTTTAAAAGCTTCCCGACTAGTACCGTCGTGGTGTTTTTTAAGCCTGTTCCCGCTGAAGGTGGTTAAAGAGTACATTTTTCTAGAAATACCAGTGCTTTTAAATTCTTTTTTAGTATCATCAACCTTTTCTTTTAAAGTTCTCGCGAATATATCGTCATTGTATATTTTCACAAAAAACCTACCGTCAAACTTGTGTGAAGCAGATTTGTCTACGGCTGTTCTATAAATATTTAAATAAGTGTTGTCGAGTATTAGCGTAGAGTTTAACCCACTTTCATCGTTAGTAAAAGAGTTGATCTCGTTGGTGAATGGTTTTTCTAAGGTAAACTTCCACTTCTGCGAGTTGCTATCAGCATCTAGTTGTATTACCTTGTACCTGTCTGAAACTCTATTGTTATCTGTATTGTGTAAAGATATATGATATTCAACATCTGGGTCATTTGAAAACGTATCGTGAAGATTAGCGAATGAAGAATTTTGTATCTGGTTATAGTTAATTGCAAAATTTATATCATTCTCTGATGGTAAATCAGAAGAAGCAAATAGACCGCCGGAATCATGTACTTTAGAACCTATCAAAGTTTCTTTCCTTTTTATAAAATCTGGGGCTTCGTTTTTTATATCTAAAACTTTATACCTAGCTTTTTCTTTTATAAGATCTTTGTCTGAAGTAACACTTCCAATACCTTTTTTTAATATTAAAAAATCGTCTATATCAACCTTATTTCTATCACTAGAAGGAAATGCTAACCAAATATTATCATCTTCCGCATCGTAATACCTGTCCATTGCCATGTTATGGTACTCTCCACCGTTGTCTTTAATATAGAATTTAAAATATTTCATATTGACAGGGCGTCCCTCGTTTAGTATATTTACCGAAAAACTATTAGTGTAGCTAGCTTGATCTTTGTTTACTTTTACAACCGAGTCAGAATTTGTTAAAACAGGAGTTTCTCTTCCGTATTTATCTGTGTAAACAACTCCTAATTGATATTCTCGTAAAGATTTAATTGACTTCTTCCCAGTTCTAGAATTATTAATCTCAGGGTTATGGTCTATATCTATATTTATTTTATAATCTGACGAGGTAATATCATCTACTAAATCGTAATTCTGCTCATAATTACCGTAAACTATTCTGTTACCAACAATATCTTGAGCTAAAGCTTTTTTAGGAACATTATCCCATGGTCTAATCAACTGGTTCTGAGGTAAAACTCCGTTTTTCAAAGCCTCTGTAGTTATAACGTATTCAGAGGTATTTAAATCTTTTATAGTATCTACTATATATATATTCGGTGAATTTTCTTCTTTGTACAATATATCTATACTAACAACATCTTCTGGTATAAGTTTGTTTAATTGTTTTATAGTTAGTGATTTTAAATTGTTTACCATACCTGTGTTGTATCCTTTTTTAGGATGGTAGTCGAAGTTACCCGCGGCAAAAGCTGGTTGGGTAAATGGAGAGAATGCGGAATATTCCCCGTCTTCGTACTTATATCTATAAGCAAATCTAGGGAACTTAAATTCAAATAATTTTTCTGAAGTATCAAACTTATCTATCGCAAATTTTAATGATGTATTAGGAGAGGTGGTATTTGGTGGAATTCCGTCTATGGCCTCCACCCGTATCTCCACAGCAGCTGAATTAGGGCTATTTAAATGTGTTACTTTAATTTCTGATATCGATCCTAAAAATAGCGAATTTGGAGCACTTTGAGTATCTGAGTAACCAAATCTAGATTCGAAAACAATCGTATTTTTCCGACGATTTGATGCCGTAGCGTTTGCCATATCAAACTCAGCACTGTATGTTCCCGTACCAGTTGAGGCACCGAAAATATTAGGGGTTACTGCTAAAGAAGTAGAGCTCAACACCTCGCCATCTTCGTCCCAAATTGCTATATAAATATCTCCTTCTAAAGGAACTTGTGGATCTATTTTTTGAATTTTAAAATCCACCCTATACTTACCGTTTCTACTAATTTTTTTAGTTAAAGCGGATGAAGACGGGTTTGTGTCATCGAATTTTAATTCTATTTTCTCATTCCCATTACCACTGAGAAGTGAATTAGGTGCAAAAGTTGGACTGTGTGACGCTGCTAAACTAGCTATTCTCGTGGATTCATCTTGATAACTTAGAGAACCTGCAACTAATGAAACTTGCGTTAAATCCCAAGGATTGTATTCGAAACGCTTTCTTGGAGAAGAATATGTCCAAGTTCCATTATTTAGTGAGAAACTAACATTAGTATTATCTAAAGTACTTTCTTGTATTTCAGGCTCAAACACATTTGAGAAATTGTTATCTTCCCAATCTGTAATTTTACCCCTTATAGTATAGTTTGTAATTGGAACAGAGGGAGCGTTAGTGCCATCAAATTCTTTAATTGTCACCGACATCCATTTTCTCCAATCTAAATCAAATGATTTATTACCCTCTATATCTTCAATTATTTGGGTTTTAAATATATCCCCAACTTTTAAAAAACTAAAATCGTGCTCATCACCTATAGAGGTAGATATTATCGAACTTGGCGTATTGCTATTGTTCATGCTATCACTAATCTGCATCACACCCGTGTAGTTTTTAAGAGGATCTCTTATGGTTTCGTATTCTAAAAGTGGAGGGTATTTTGGATATTTTTTTATAACCGTTATGTGGGATTCGTTTAAATTTACAGTTGTTCGCACTCCTCTTACAACAAGCTTTGTGGGTGTATCTCCTTTGTTGTTAGGATTACCAGCTTTACATCTTTGTATATTTATTTTTTTAGGCTCAGAATTATTGTCTGTCCAAAACAACATACCGTCAATTATATTAACACCTGTTATTATGTTGTTTACGTCAAAATTTAAACATATAGGCAGATTAGAGTCTGCTTCATAAATGTCGGCAACCACAACAAAAGCTTCTTTTGTTTTAGTATTGTATTCAACAATCATATCCTTATTAGCTCCAGTTAGGAATATATATAATACGTCATTTTTTTCGTCTGGTACACTACCTACACATACGCAGTCGGTAGGTAAAATTATATCATCATCATTACCTCTTAAAGTAATCTCACTGTTACCTAATATATTTTGAATAGTACCAACATCAGAACCCTCTGAAGTCGAAACCTGTACATTCATCGCGTCCCTATACTCTCCATTTGGAACAAGTCTCTCGTCGAGATCCTTATTCATTCTACCTTTAGTAAAATTATGCTTAATCTCTGGCATGTACTAGTGTTTTATTTGTTTAGATTTACCTCTAAGTATTTTTGTTAACTCTTCCAACTTAATGTTAGATAATCTTAATTTAGCTTTTCGCGTTTCAGCAAACTTTTCTTTTTTAAACCTTGGGGCTAATTGTTGGTGTAGTTGCGAGGATGATGTAGATAAAATAGCATAAGCTATATGCTTGTACATAGCTTCTTCAGCAAATTTATGAACTTGCATTTCGTTATCAGTTCCCAAACTATCACTTATATAATCTAATATCACAGTTTTTCCCGAAATATTAGAACTAAAATGAATCTTTCCAGAGATATTGTCTATATAAAAAGAACCATTAGCTTGAGCGTGTTGAGGATCAAGACCATATCTTTCACCACCTAAAGGCCAATATTCATCATCTTGATAATCATCTTGGTTTTCAGACGGTGTAGCTGACTTGTAATTTGACCAAGTGGTAGATGTTTCGCTATTACCATCTCTAACTATAGAAATATTATCTATAGTAACACTATCACCACCACTGCCAGTGTTATCGTTTCTAAAAGCCACCACTTGAGGATCCCAAGTATTATTAGGAAAATAAGTATTAGATGCTGACATGTCAATTGTTTGCGTGTATGTACCATTAGCAGTAACAGCTGTGCCTACAAATAGTGCTCCGTTTTCATCAGTAATATGCCATTGATAACTACCAGCCACATAATTGCTTAATGTAAAAGTTAATGTATATGTTTCTCCACTGTATATAGGTACACCTACCTGTCTTATAGCATTATAAACCACACCAGTACTCCCATTAGGAATCCCAGCGCTTGTTTCTTCACCGTTAAAAAGTGTTAATTTATTATTATCCCAAACCCAACCGTTAGATTTAGCCAATTCTGGCTCTTCTAAAACAACGCTTATAGCACTTCCATCCTTTGCGCTAACATTTGCTTCCCAACTACCTATACCGCCTTGTAACGTTTCTCCACTTAACAAATTACCAGATGGTATTAAGTTACCATTTAAATCAAATAAGAAATCTCCATCTGTTTCTTGTTGAGGTTTAGTAGGGTTTGAAGTTTTACTTGTAGGATACAATAAGTGTTTTATTCCAGCTGAATCCACCCAACTTATTTTTGTGTAATTTACATAGTCTTGTGGAAGTATCATTTGCAGTGTTGCTGGTACTGTTATTTCCTGTGCTTTTATAGATTTAAAAGTATCGAATGATAATTCTTGCATCGCTCTTTGAGCGTGAAAAGCTATGTCAGCTCTTTTTATTTTGGGTATTACTTTGTTTTCTCCAACATAAGCGATTTGGAATTGAGTTATAATATCGTTTAAAGATGTGAATTGATAGTTGCCATAATCATTTCCTTGATAATACTGTCCTTCTGATGTGCTGTCTAATAATCCCATTTATTTATTGTTTTTCTTGTTGAACTTTAGCTCCTTCCAATCCTACAGCTACTTGTGTTAATTGCGGTTTTTCTATAGCAACACCAGCTAAAGCTAATATTCTATATACTAGTTCGCTTTCTTCTGACGGGTGTAATTCAAAATTTTGTGACACATTGGAATCAGAGTTGTAAAGCGGTTTATCGTTTACAACTACATATCCCCACTGCGGTTTGGTTGGTTTTTTAATATAGGATAAAAACACACTAGTAATACTATTAGGGTAAACATTGATAGTGTTGCTTGTATTTACATATACTGGCCTACTAAGTGTTGGTTTTGTAAGTGGAGACAAATTTCTTAATTTATGCTCATTGTAATTTATTGGTTCTATCTCTATATCACCGTCAATTATAGATCCAATTCTATAAACGTCAACGCCTAATTGAAAACTACCGTTAGTAACAGTTTCTGTACTACTATCTTTAAGAGCACTTAATTTTTCATCTAATAATTCTAGCATATCAGAGTACTCTGTGCTATTACCTGGCGTTCTACCAAACTGGTTAATATCGTAAAAGTACTGATCTATAATTTCTTTTTGGGCTTTGTCAGCAAATAAATTAAACTCTTGAGGAGTTATATAACCCCTTTGCTCTTTGTTAGCCAATGCTAATACTTTTTGATATACTGTATCTATATTTACCATATTTTTTTTTATTATAATAAAGTAACCACCCCGAAGAGTGGTTACTCTATCATAGGGTTGTTACGAATTGAATCGTTTTTCTATATTGGAGTATATCTCCATTCCTTCATCAGTTTTAAACCAAGCGGCTAAAGCTGAATAAGGGTGTTCGTCAAATGGAACATTCATTAGTTTTCTATCATTAGAACCCCATGAAAAAGTTCTTTGATCTTGTGATAGCTTAATAATTCCCATTTCAGTTGCTTTAATACCAAAGTTTCTAAGAACAACGTTTTCATCATTAACTAAGTCTAAGAATAATCTAGGATTTCTCTTAGCGTATAACAATAAATCTCTTTTAAGTTCCTTAGAACTCATCTCTGATACTTTAGAACCTACCTCAACTCTCATAATAGCCTCTGCCATATCAATATCTATGTTTCTAGCAGAATTTAACGCTGCTATTTCTATTTCTAACATATCTATTTCGCTAGCCGCTTCTTGTTGATAATCTTTTTCATGAAACTTTCTACCTTTGTCTGGGTGATACAACGATAGTATTTTTTGTAAAACAACTTTATTTTTAGGTACAAACAAAGTTCCGTTTCTAAAGATAACATGTTCTAGTCTTTGATCACCTACCATTTCATCAACAAAAGGAGTTCTTTGGTTAGACGTACATTTTATCTCTCTTTCGTATCCTTTCTCCTCATCAAACCAAAATATATTTGAAGATTTAATAGCATAACTCAAAGGGCTTAAATTACCTCGTAAGTAATACTGTCTATCTTTTATTTCCCAACTATCTTCTGGGTTACTTGACTTTATTTTTGCTTTTGGTTGTTTTACAACCGTCGGTGTTTCTACCGCTACTTCTTCAAACGTTTCTTCAAACGCTTTTTCTACTTGTGGTTCTACCACTTTTTTTGTTTTCTTTGCCATAATATAATATATAATAAAATTAAT
>TARA_R100001463_G_scaffold105822_2_pt1 | contig 21875 bp, 28 predicted proteins | sample TARA_R100001463 | Tara Oceans TARA_R100001463 (sample SAMEA2622242) | marine metagenome | biome: marine biome (ENVO:00000447); feature: deep chlorophyll maximum layer (ENVO:xxxxxxxx); material: "saline water (ENVO:00002010), including plankton (ENVO:xxxxxxxx)" | depth 40 m
TTGATGCAGTTGTATTACCTCCTAAAGCAGATTTTCCAAAAGCAGTATTAGAAGCTCCTGTTGAGTTGTCCCCTAACGATGCTCTTCCCATTGCAGTATTTTCTGCACCAGTTGTGTTTTTACCTAAGGCATCTCTTCCTACAGCACTACAACTACTTGCGGTTGTATTAGCATCTAAGGCATAAGCACCAACAGCTACGTTTGAAGCTCCAGTTGTGTTTGCTCCTAAAGTTGCTCTTCCTACTGCGGTATTATTATCTGCGGTAGTGTTTGCATCTAACGAATCAGCACCGATGGCAGTGTTTGAACCACCTGTAGTATTAGCACCTAAACAAGTTTGCCCTACGGCAACATTACTATCTCCAGTAGTGTTCGAGTCTAAGCAGTTTCTTCCAATTGCGGTGTTTGATGCTCCAGTAGTGTTTGCAAACAAAGCTGATGACCCGATAGCTGTGTTATCGCTTCCAGTCGTATTAGTTCCTAGAGCATCAGCTCCTAAAGCTGTGTTATGAGCTCCTGTAGTATTTTCTACTAAAGAATTTGAACCAAGAGAAGAATTGTAACTTGCAGTTGTGTTATTTATTAAGGCACTTTTTCCTATCGCTGTGTTATGAGCTCCGGTTGTGTTTGTTGCTAATGCAAATTCACCAACGCCAGTGTTATTAGATGCGGTTGTGTTTGCTTGTAAAGCACCTTGACCAATAGCTGTGTTATTAGCTCCAGTCGTGTTTACTGTTAATGAGTTGTAACCTACGGCTGTATTATCATTTGCAGTAGTATTAGCGTCTAAAGCATTCGCACCCACAGCTACGTTCTGCGTTCCAGTTGTGTTTACTTTTAAAGCATCTTTGCCCAAAGCTGTATTATTAGATGCAGTAGTATTTGCATCTAAAGCGTTAACTCCAAGTGCTGTATTGCTACTACCTGTAATATTTGCACTTAAAGCTTCTTGGCCAATAGCAACATTATTTGAACCAGTTTCATTTGCAAACATTGAAGCTAGTCCCATTGAGGTATTGTTACTTCCAGTAGTGTTAGATTTTAAAGCTGAACCTCCTGTAGCAGTATTACCAGATCCACTTGTGTTTGTGGTTAAAGCATCCTTACCAATCGCAGTATTATCTCCACCAGTAACAGCAGCATCTAAAGCACTTTCGCCAAGAACAGTGTTACCAGCAACAGAGTTTGCTCCTTTACCAATACTTATAGAATTTATCGTCCCATCAGCGGCAAAAGCTGGCCCTCCAGCTAACGTGAATAGATTTACATAAGCATTATTAGAAGCATTTCTCAGCTTCATTATTGATGCTGAAGTATCAGCAAAAAATTGCGTTGCGTATGTGGTAGTTGGGGCAGAAGAATTTGAATTATTTGTAGCAATCGCACTTAACGCATTATTAATATCTGCTCGAACATTAGCTCCCGTAGAGTTGTCTATAACATAATCATGTGTAGCCATTACTTAATCCAAATTTTATCTAAGTATATCTTAATCTAAAACTAACTACCACGCCCAAACCCTGTGGCTGCATATTTGAAATTTCTATTAACATGGCTAGATCCATTCTTCACATCAATATCAAAACCGCTTCCAGTTATATTTGATAGGGCAAAGAAATCCCCTGACTGTGCATTTTCAATAACTATACCAATAGAAGGAAGAACAGAATTATCAGGAACACCTGTCCCAGTAGAGCCTGTGAAGAAAGTATTTGTAAAAGACACTGACTTGGTGGAAGTTCCAGATGCTATATGACCTCCTGTAGTAGCCCCTGCATTACCAAGACTTGTCTCTGTTCTGCTTTCTAATTGTGCTGTGTATCCTAGCTGATCTATTTCAATAGATTGTGCAGGGTCATTTGAATCCATATCGCATCTAAATTTAAATCCTCTTGCCACAAATGTTCCATTTACAAAAGGATTAAATTGACTAAAGTTTGCTCCATAAGTACAAGATGTTCCACTTGATATTGTTGCACTTGTAGCAGAGGTAACTGTAAATGTTGAGGAACTTGGAACAGAAACAATTTGGTAATTTCCATCAGTAGCCGAACCAGCAGTGAAATCTATGACAACAAAATCACCCACAGAATACCCATGAGAACTCTTTGTGATTGTTATAGTTGTTCCACTTTGTCCGTAGGTAGCAGAAACTGATAAATCAGGATCAAGATCAGTAGTAGCAACTAATAAAGATGCTCCAACATCAAATGCTGTCGCACCGTCAAAATCTGTCCATGTATCAATATTTCCTGTTCTCTTATCTATTAAATCATTAGGATAAAAGCCTTGCGAAACAATATGTCTGCGCAATCTCAAAGGTTGTTTACCACCTAAATCAAGTGTATTTGCAAAACTATAAGTGCCGCCTGTTATGTCAACAGCACCCAAAAAATCAAAATCAGCCATTGCATCAAAATCTGTCACATCATCCAATAATTCAAGAGAACCTAGTACAAGACCATTAACTTCATCACTGAAAAAACAATCAACTTTTGCACCAGCAAAAGGAGGGCTGTCTGTATCCTCTCGATCTGTTAAGACTGTTAATTTTGGTAAAGGGTCAGGGCTCTTTACAATAATTGAAGTTTCACCAGAACTAAGTCTGCCACCATCATCTTTAAATTTTAAAATATATTCTCCAGAAACAATATTGGGAACAATACTTTCACTTACGTTTCCTGGTAGGGCTGGTATCACATCAACCGCATTTGTAAAAGTTCCAGTTCCATCTGTAAGGTTTGATGATCTGACCACAACGTTTCCTCCATGAACAACATCCACATCGGTTGATTGATCAAAACGTAGCCTTACAAACTGATCTGATATTGGTTCGATTCGTAAATTCTGAACATCAGATGGTAATGCAGTTTTTCCTAAAGCAATAAAAGTAGTTTTTGCTGGCTCTGCACTTGGTTTATCTAAAGCATTAAAACTGAATACCCTTAATTCATAAGTACCTTTTTGACTATTTTCAATATCAAAAGTATTACTTAAAACATCACGAGTAATAAAATTACCATCATTAAATCTGTATTGAACTTGATATTTGCTTACACCTGAAACACGTTGCCAGTTAAAAAATATTTTGCTTACAGCTTTATTATCTATAACAACAATTTTTTCTTCTGCGGATAAATTACTAGGTGCATCTTTAAGAGCAGTCAAAACAGTGGTTGTTCTTGTTGGTAATGCAGCCCCATCCTCTACAAAGGCATATTTTCCAGAGTTATGTTCTAAGGCTGTTATCTGAAATGTAAGGTCTTGACTTTCTTTTACACTTATAACTCTCCATGTTGTTGTTTGTAATGTGTCATTTTGTAAGATCCAAACACTATTAGCATTTGGCGCAGACGAGTAAGCAGAAGAAACAGTAATCACTGCTCCATCTATACTTGATATGTTTTTAGTCTCAACTGACCCATCAGACAAAACAACAGATAATGTTGCATTATTTGTTGCATCGAGATCTGTATCTGTCGTATCATCAACTGTTATTGCAGTGGTTGTAGCTGATGCAATCCTTCCTCCTCTTCTTGAACCAGCTTTTACAGGATCACTTATTTCTATAATCTGCCCTGGTCTTACTAATGTTCCAGCCTCTAGTGTTACTGAAAAAGAACAAGTCTCTCCTGAATTTTGTTCATTATATAAAAACCATTTGCCCATTCTTGCTGCTTGACCTCGACTTGTGCAGCCAAAACTTTGAATTGTTTTTATAACTGTGCCATATTTTGCGCTTGCTGTTGTATCTTCTACAGTTTCATAATCTATCTCTCTTGAATCAAGATCCAAATATCCAACATTAATAACGGTATGTCTTGTTTTTAATGAAGAACCTGTATATTGGAACCCCTCCTCTGACACGTTGGAATAATTAAACAAATAAACAGGATCTGTTGGTCTATCACCTGATATATTTATTGCACCTGCACTATAAAAAGGCATTACACGCATTACGGAACAAAGGTCATTGATCAAATTGAATGCCTCTGACTGCTGGGTGATATTTGTATTTATTGCAAACCTAGCTTCCTGTCCACCAAGGCCATCATCTACTAATTCATTGTTATAAACAGATTGATTGTAAAATGTGTATTGATCTAAAGAACTTTCTGCAATAGATAACCCATATCTTGTGTTTGTTAATAAATCCCAAAGAACCCAAGCTGGATCACTATGCCACTCTGTAGCAGCTTTAAATGTGCCGTTAAATGTTCCACTATAAGTAATACGACCAGTTTGAATGTCAACAGTTGCATTGTGCGGAATTTTTGTCTTGATTCCTCTTAGCCTGAATGACCTCTTTGGTATTCTTGGAAAGGCTTCTGCGCTAAATCTAAGTGCTAAATGTGCTACATCAGGATAAGCATTTTGTTCAAATATTACCTCAGTCATACTTGACCATGAAAAAGCAGAAAATATAGGGCTAGTAGTATCATCAGTTGTTCTTGAAACTCTTACATTGATTGGGAAACTTGTGCTTGTTGGGAGAGTAATTAAATAATCTCTAAAATATGTGCTGGTTGATCTTCCAGTAACAGTGTCGTCAATTGGTGTTGTTGTTGTTCCATCGTTTTGTATGATTTCAATTTTAACCCCTGCACTTGCACCTGTAATTTCTCCACTATCTTCCACCTCTTGAATACTTTGGAAAGATACTGTCACTCTGACCGCATTAACAGCAGTATTTGATATGGCTCTTGTTATTGGATTACCACTTGTTACAGCAACACCAACGCTGCTTTCTGTTTCAATATTTGCTATACCACCGATAAAAGTTTGATTAGAAGTACCAAATCGAGGTTCAAAACCTACTTCTTGAAAGTTAAAATCACTGTCATCAGGAGATGAATTAGAAGCTGCTGTTTGCAGAAGTTGTGTTCCATTAAGAAAAATATCTTTTTTAAAAGCATTGTTGTAAGCATCTGTTCCTTTTGTAAGACCAGCCTTCGATGCTGTTGCACTGCCCTCGATCTCACCTTCCCCTACCGCCTCAACTAAGGTATTAAATTGTTTAGATGAAAGCGTATCAGAAGGTAAATCTGGATTGGTAAAAACTGTTTGTTGAGTAAATTCTTGTATTCCAGACATTAAGCGTCACCTCTTACCTGCACTGTATCAATACCATTAGAGACCGTCACTGAGCCAACTATCGTTTCTCCATATATTAAATTTATTGGCCCACCAGCTTTTGCAATGTTGGTGATACCACTGAATGAATAATTTGATGCAAGAGATGATGGGTCAGTTCTTTCCATCCCAGATGGCCCTCTTGCTTGCGGTTGAGGTGAAAGTAAAGAAGTCACACCACTTATAGCCAAACTTGTGAGACCTGCTGTTACAACACCTCCTATTATCCCTCCTAATCCAGCTGCTGATACAGCCCCTCCTATAAAACCACTAAGAGCTGGAGCAAAAAAAGGTACTAAAAAACCAGAACCAGTTGCTACAGGGATGATTTTTATTTCACCATTACCTGTCATATTTAAAGTTTCGTCAGTGATCACCTTGTCACCTGAATAAACTTTATAAACTTGATTTTGTAAATGACTTACAATCTCTGGATAATTACAACATAGAAAACTAAAAGCCTGACCAACATTATTTAAATCAGCTTCAAATGATGTCTTGCCGATTAATTGTCTTAATTTTCCATAGATTTTAATTTTTCTCAACATGGCGATATCTTTTATAAATTGATTTTTGCATTTGAGAATCAAGTAAATCTCTTGAGCTTAGTCTACCAACTTGATGGTGTAAAACCATCTGTTCTCCAAGATAGATGCCAACATGACAGCCAGTGTTTTTTGCCATGCTCATTAATAATAAATCATCTTCTTTAATATCATCGTTCACTTCTTTAAAATTACACAAAGGAATCTCTTTTTCAAACTTTCCATTAGTTAACATTTCAACAGGATTTTTTGGTCTTATCATATCTCCCACCTTTAATCCTTTCTCTTTAAAATAATCAACAACAATCGTCCAACAATCAGCAGCCCCCCAAATCCAAGTCTTACCAATTATTGAGGATGGTTTATATCCAGACGGCTCGAAACTATGCCAATCATTTATCTTAGGACTGTAAATATACCATTTTAAACCTAAATACTCACAGGCATTTTTATCGGTTTCAGATGGAAATATTGGCCCTGTCGGATGGGAATGAATTATTGCTATAAGTTCACCACTATCTTCTGCATAAGCCCAATCATCGGGATCAATAATAAAATACGAACAAAGATTGTTTGCTAAATTTTTACAAGGGAAATAAGTTTCTTTTCCTTTTACTATCGCCAACAGCCCACAAGATTCTTGAGGTAGACAATCTTTAGCGTGTTGTGCTGCTTTATCTTTCCAAGTCATGAGTCAATAAAAGTACCGATACCCGGAAAATCTTTTCTAGTGAATTGTCTTTTTGGAACTCTTACATTAGCTAAATCAAGAGCAGAAACACATTCATACTTTATAAATTGTCTATTCTCTAAAACTTTTCGATCCAAAAAATATATCTCATCGGGAAACTTATCAGCACTAGGAGTTCCAAAGGGGTTTGATCCACCTGAAAAATTAGCAGCATCAAGGTTTGAAGCAAGTGTTCTTATTCTTGTTAATTTTGCTCCATTAAGATCATTGGCAGGGGTAAAAGCATTTACAGTTGCAATAACGGCCGTAAGTGTAGATAAAATATTACTCACTGTTAAGGTGGGTCTCGGGATTTGTCCTTTTCCTGTGAACTCAAACCCTTCGGCCTCTATTGGAAATCTTGCATAAGTGTTACCTTGCCAAACGAGTTCTCCATTGCTGTTTTGATTTGATCCACTATGGTAACGATATAAAGTGTTGCTTCCATGAATAGACGCTATGAGTTGTAGTTCAAACAGTTCAATGACTGCTGATGGATTTATGCTTTGAAGTTCAGAGGTTGGTATTGCCATCTATGGTTCTGCTACCTCCTCAAAAGTAAGGTTCATTGTCACTCTGTTTAAATATGGAATTGTTTTGGATCTTCTTGTGCATTTAAATTTTCTCGCAGAAGATTCTCCTGTCATTGTGTAATCAAAAGAGGCTTGATCATCAAATCTTGCATTTAAAAAAGTATCTATGGTATCGGAATCTGTTTCAGAAATATTAAAAGTAAGGTTTACAACATGAAGTCTTTTGTTAGCTGGCAAGCCAAAAACAGTTCTGAACTCATAGCCATCACCAAGTTTTGTGACAAGCCCTTTTTGTTCAACAGTTTGTGTTGTTCCATAGGTTGGTGTGATCGAGGGAAAGGTTGCCATTATGTTAGTAATCCTCCAGGTCTTTTCTCTTTAACAAGTTGTTCTTGTACAGCTTGACCAATAAGTTGTCCTAATTGATTTGCCTCGGCTGTACTTCCCTGAACTTGTGGCGCACCTGATGCATCTACATTTACTGTAACCATATTAGTAACACCTCCTCCTCCGATCATGTTATTTGGAATTATAGTGCCAGAACTTGTTGGAACAAACATTTCAGGGCCACGCTCTCCTACAAGTGAGGCCTTTCCAACAGGCGGTCTTCCACCATTAGCAAAACCAAGACCCGAACTGATACCAAGATTTACTGAACCAAAACCAACACCGCCTCCGCCTCCGCCTCCAGAAAATAGTCCACCACCACTTTTTTTTCCTCCTCCGAATAAACCACCTAAAAATCCTCCAATTCTATTACCAATTCCAGCAGTTGCTCTTTGCAAAGCAACTTCAACAAGTTTTCTTTTTAGATCATTTAAAACACTGATTGCGGCATCTGCCAGTGATTTTGTCCCCATGACAGCATCAGTTAAATTGCTGACAATTCCTTGTTCTACACTTTGGCCTATCTCCATAAATTTCTCGTTTAAGATATCAGCTTCACTTTTTACATTTAAAAGAGATTCTGCAAATTTATCAGATCCAAGACTTAAATTACCAACTAAAAAACTTGTTTGATTAAGACGTTCATTAAATAAATCTGAAGTAGTAACATTATTTCCTAATGAAGTTTTTATATTTAAAAAATTATTAGCTAAGTCTGAAGACGTTTCCTCAACTCCAAAAATATTTTTATCTATAGATTTTACAAAAAGATTTGTTTTACCAAGATTTTGATTTAAAAGATTTGTTGGTGTAATCGTTTTTTCAAAAGCAAGCGTAGTTTCTTTTGCTTCATTATTTGACTGTTTTATATTGTTTGTTATCTCTTTTGTTTTTTTATCTTTTTTATCTAAGGTTTTTAGTTCTCTTGCATCTAATGCCTCTTTAATTTTTGCTGCTTTTATTTCTTCAAATATCTCTTTTTCTCTCTTTTTTCTTTCTCTATTAAATGGGCTAAATCCAGCGAATCTATCACCTGTCTCTTGTTTTAATTGTTCTCTCGCTTCTTTTCTTGATTCCATCGCAATATTAGCAAGATTCATTCTTCCGACTTTATTTGCAGTTCCTACTCTTTCGACAAGTTTTGTTATCTGTCCAACCGCATCAATTGCAAGATTTAAAACTGTTTTTATTTCATCGCTAAGCTCCTCTCCAATTGATCTCGCTAAAGTTTCGACTGTATCTTGTAACGTGCTTAATCTTCCATTTAAAGTATCCGCTTGTGCAGATGCTCCTCCAAAAAACTCACCGCCTTCACTTGTTAAATTTACAATGGCCTGTCTAAATTGATCAGCACTTATCGCACCATCGCTCATTGCATCCGCTAAGGCTTCTGCTGACATCCCTGTCATCCTTTGTAGTTCTTCTGTGACATTTATTCCTTTTTCTAGTAACATAATATTTTCTTCTTGCTGGAATTTATTTTTCGCCACAACTTTACCTATTGCAAGTGATACTGAATCAATATCAGCCCCTGCTGTACCAGCAATGTCAGCAATTCTTCGTGTCATGTCAGTCACTTTCTCAGTTTCAACTCCGAAAGCTTTCATTCTTTTGGTAATTTCTATCAATTGACTACTTGTAAATGGTGTTACAGCACCGAAATCTTGCATTTCTTTTATTATTTGATTTGTTTTTTCTAAAGACCCAGTCAAAACTTTTAAACTTTTTCTTTGGCTTTCTAGTTCTGCTGTCTTAACAAAAACAAACCTAGCAGATCCAACAACTGCTAATGCAGCAAGTAATGGTTTTAATGCACCAACTAAACCTTTTACACCTGATTGGGCTGTTTTAGCAGAAGTTCCAGTGTTTCTAATTGATTTGTTTGATTTATCTAAACGACCTTTTAATTTATTTGTATTTTGGCTTAATAGTTTTGTTTGATCATTAACCCTTTTTAAAGGATTGATGGCATTTTGAGCATCAACTATTAATCTGACTGTTGACTGTGCCACAAATACAAATAACCTTTATTATATATTACCTTGATTTGGCTTTTTGTCGTTGCATTTCTTTTTGCTCTCTGTCAATTTTTAATTCATAATAAGCAGCCCAATAAACTAACTCCTCTTGAGTAATTAAGGTTCTTAATTCATATAATGTTTTACCAAGTTCTGTTGCTAGGAAAAATTCAAAGTTTAACCAATTGTCCCCTTTTATTCGTTTTTTGCTTTTGGAATATCAATCTCTATATCCATCATAAATATTTCAATATCGTTCAAAATCTTTTCAGGAATTTGTCTTTGAAGCATAGGTGCATCTGACATATCAAATGCTGGAGTGCCATCTTCCTTTTGTGCCACTTTACATAAAAGCTGTGTTGAGATAGTCAAAGCCTCATCTGTACCAGCTAATTGTTGAGCTTTCTGTCTATCAAATCTTGTAATAGGTGGAAAATATAAGGTTGTTAAAATTTTACCTGATGAATCTTTGAGATCATATTTGCGTCTAGCAGTCATCTCATCTTTGAATCCACCAATGATGAGGTCTGCTGTTCTTTGAGTTGACATAAAAATTTGGGGTTGTAAAAGTTTTTATTAGATAGCAGATGTAATTGTTCCGCTTGGCTTAAATGTAATGCTTATTGTGCTTACGTCACCTAATGATGAAGATTGCTCAAAACTTGTGATTAAACCAGAAAAACTAATTTTAGCTGAACCGCTTGCACTGTCAGGGAATAGTTCAAAAGCTGCTGTGCCAGCATCGCCTGTTGTTAAAATTCCATCAACGAAAGTCGCAGTTTCTCCTGAGGCAGCATTGTCGTAAACCAACTCAGCAGAACCTTCACCTTCAATTAATCCACCTATGAATTTTTTAAAGGTATCGCCCTGGACAGTTGTTTCTTGGGTATCTTTGGTGATAGACATAGACCATGATCTTGTGCCTAGTACTGGGTTAACTGAAGAGCCACCATCATCAAATTTGACTTGCCCAACATCGCCTTTTACAGCAGCCATAACAAAAAAAAGAAAGATTTATAAATATATTAACTCTTTTCTGACTTTTTTACAGCTTTTTTTGTCGCTTGTTGTTTTTCCATGTATCTTTTACAGGAATTATCCCAGTAATTTGCTTCTCTTCTTCCTTTTACTGCTTCGATAGCATCAAGCATTTCTTCTGTGATTTCAATCATTAAAGATCCTCATAGACATTAAATGTAATTCTTATTTGAGTTTGAAACTTGCCTTCTGGACTTGATGATAAGACTTCAGGCCCAATAGGAGAGTCAAAGATTACATTTGAAACTGTGACCCTATTGTATAAATCTCTCAATCTTTTGCCAATTGTGTAATTTGCTCCTGATCCAATCCCTTCTTCTGTAAATATATTTAAAACTATAAGACCAACAACATCATTAAAAGCAAAAGAGGTATCTCCTTGAGTAAGGTATTGATGCGCTCCAAAACTTGTAAGGCATTGAACAAAAGTATCTTCTGTGGTTGAATCAAATGCCATGTTGTTGAATACAACAGGAATCGCTGGGCTTGACGCAAGTTCTGTTGCTAGTCTTGCCTCTATCGTAGATCTTACGGTGTTTAAATCTATTGCTGCCATTTATGCCTTCCTAAATTCGTTTTTAATATACTGTTCTAATTGTTTTGCAACAAGTTCTGGATAACCTTTGATTGTGCTTTGACGAGTTCTATATACCCCACCCCAACTTGGAGGAAGGTTTGTTCCATAAGCAACTGGTTCTGCATATTCAATATTTGTGGAAACAATACCAATATAAGGCTTGACTTCACTTTGCCAAGAATTTCTTAAATTACCAGTATCAACTGGTGTAAATTCTTTTATATCTTTTTCTGCTTTGAAAGTTGCCTTTCTTACAACCTTTTGTACCTTATCACCAAAATGATCTCCAATATCAGTTAAGTTTATTTCTCTAGCCATAGTTACCTCAAGATTAGATCAAAACTTATAGGGGTATTATCCTGTTCATTTGTGATAACTTGAATCACTTTAAATTCAACATTACTTATCAAAACTCTATCTTTTGTTGTTGGAACAAAACTAATATCTTTTGATGCAATAATTAATCTTTTATCCTGGGATTCAATCAGATCATTTACCTCAGATCTGTTTACATTACTTAATGCACCTTTGACAGTTGTATCTGATGTAGATTCTGTGATCGCTCCAGTGGTTGTGTTATAAGCACCAGCCGTCACTCGCCTAATGGTTACATCTCCTCCAAGTTTTTTCAAAGTTTTAGAGGCTGCTGTTTTTAATGCGTTAGCAAGACTCATAATGAATAAGCGACAACAGTTCCACTGTCAAGTTTGACACTCGTAATGACACCACATATTTCAGCAGTGGATTTGAATTGCAAGGCTGTCAAATCACCTGTTACATTTTCAGCGACTAAAGTGTTTATCACTGAATCTTGTAATGCAACAACTTTACCAAACCTTCCAGTGTGGGCTGCTGTATCATTGATGATTTTGGCTGCTGGGAAATCAGAATAGGACATAATTAAACTTTGTAAGCTATACAGGCTCCATTTTGGAGCGTAATACTGGTGAATACACCCTCAATTATAAAGCCTGCTGGAAATGATTCACCATTTAAAGAATTACCTGTATAGTTTTCAGTGACAAGAGTTGTGATATGTGTATTTTCATAAAAGTCAATTCTTTTAAAACGACCTGTATGTGCTGCCGTATCTGTTATAACTTCTGCTCCTACATTATAGAAACCATCAACAGCACCAACTCCTAAAGCCCTAGCCATAGTTAACTCCTCTTGATGCCGATATTAGCTCTTCCACCTATTCTAATGCCCATCAGGTAATGATCAACTATAGGTGGGATTCGATCAATACCAACAGCCCCATAAAATCTTGGAGTTACATTTAAACTTCCGATAACAACATTTGAAAAATCTTCCAGCCCACTCAACTCCAAACCGTTCCTATTGTTGTTGAGATATACAGCCAAAATAACCTGTGCATTTTTTACACGATCTGGGATTTCAGTGTCGGTGTAATAATCAGCAACTAACCTGTTTGGAAAAGATAAGCCATAAAGGTTTGTATAAGTGTCAGGTTTTCTTACTCCAGATCTTGGCCATTCAAGTGCCTGGGTATCGTCTACCCTAGCCCCTAAAAACTTTTCACGATCAATTCTTTGTGCAGCCGTGAACAATGCACGATTTTTATTGTCGTTGCTTGACCCATCCCATGCAGCAGCGTCATCACTAAGGACTAAACCCTCAATAAATGAGTTTGCATCATCAAGAGTTATATAGGTGTTTGCATTAGCACCACCAACAGTTGCATCAAGAGTTATCGCCATTGAGTTTTACCTTCTTGGGCTTTGGTTTTGGTTTTGGCTTTTCAAGAGTTGGAGTTAATGAAGCTGCCTTTTGAGCAGCCTCATTCCTCGCTCTCATACGCCTAAAAGCGTACATTCCCATTTAGCTAGATGCTCCCTTTAGAGCAACATAGTTTATAACGATAGCTTCACTTAGAGATCCGCCTGATACGTTGGAAACTGTGATCTTAAATGATCCAGCAGCAATACCATTAGCACTTACGATATAAGCACCTGCTGTACCTGCAGAACCATGACAAGCAACGACAACATCTGTTGCAGCAACTTTGCTGTTAGTAACTGTAAAAGATACTTCAGCAGCATCAGCTAATGCAGCGTTGTTCATTGTGATCTGTCCACTCTCAGTATTAAGAGTTACACCTGTTGATTTGTTAGTAGCCTGAGTTACAGTACCACCGTCTGTTGGGCCGATTAAACTACCAGCACCAATTTCAAAAATAGAAGCCATGATTAATCTTGGTTACTTACGTTAGTAGCACGGACAATTCCGATGTTCTTTGTCTCATACACTTTCGACCATGATGCAACAGTTTCCAACACAGTTCTTGTTGGGTTTACTGTTGAAACAGCGTATTTAAGACCTACAGGATGATAGATGTAGTGGAGATCCACTGCCATTGCCTCTTCTAGAGCAAGGATATCTCTATCTGTTTGTGTTCTGATTGGTGCTTGCTCACCTGTTACAACTGCTCCTTGTGTAAAGAAGAATGTTGAATATTCAGTGGAAGAACCAGATCCTGTTGTTGGAACATCATCAGAAACAATCACGTTAAGACCCATAAAGGTATTAACAGCAGTTGGGCCATCAAATGCTCTTGTTGTGCTACCTGAAGCTGCTGCTGTATCAGGTGCGCCAGTGTTGTCATAGATTCTATCTATTGCGTTACGCTCTACTAGGTCATAGAAAACCTTAGAGTGCATTGCAACAGCAGTTAATTTCTGACCTTGATCACCAAGTAAAGACTGTGCCTTTGCAACGTGTCTTGGACTTAATGTTGTTGGAGAGTCACCTGATTCAGAATCAATTGTTAAAGCAAATAAAGCAGAGTTGCTGTCGTTTGCATTGATAGAACCAAATGCACCAGTTAAACAAGAGAATAAGTCTTTTTGCTTTTGGTTGTTAACATAAGCAGCCATCTTCTGAGCGATAGCAGCCATTGGATCTGGGCCACCACCAACTGCTAATGCAGCTAAGTCTCTAGAACTAAATGCTCTACCTCTATGAAGAACAGCAGCGATTTGATTATCAGCTGTGATCTTTCCAGGTGTTAATGATAATGAATCTGTAAGAACTTCAAAGTCTCCAGACAAGTTAGCTTTGTAGAATGGAATCTTTACAAAGTCACCGCCTCTTTCTGCGGATAGATTTAATTCTGCTAAAGGTGTCACGACCCCACTCTGCAAGAAAGCATCTCTTTGAGTTGTTTCTTCAATCAGATAGGGTGTAAAAACCTCAGGGATAATTAAATCACTTCTTAATGTAGCCATTAAAAAATGTACTAATGATTTTTACTTGTCGGGCAGCCTCTCCCTAGCTAGTGCCAACTCTAGTTATTAGTATATTAACCGCTAACTGCGTTTTTGAGCATATTATATTTATTTATATCTGTACGATACAATCTTGCTTGTTCTGTCAGGTTAAAAGATTCTCTGGCAAATGGGTTGGCTTCTCCTGTAATTACATCAGCAGTGACTTTAGTTGTTGTAGCACCACCGCCCTGTGGTCTTGGATTTTTCTGTACCCATTGAGGCATTTTTTGTTGCGCCCAATCTTTCACAGGTGTTCTGTTATAACCATCAACAATAACAACAGTTCCATCAGCTTCTCTTGCAAGTTGATCTCTGTTTATTCTTGACAATACATATTGTGGGTCATGTACCACATCAGCTAATGCACTGACGGCAGGGGCTTCAACTTCAAGTTCCCTTTGTCTTTGTTCTAGCTCTTGAATCCTCTTGTTTTTAGCCTCTTCAGCTTCTCGATATTGACTTGCAAGTTTTTCTCTTGCCTCTTCATATTTACCCTGTGCCTCAAGTTCTTCCTGTTCTTTTTTCTGCTTATAAGCAATCAAGGCATTTACATCAACATCTGGAGGGATAGCTTTTCCTGATCTTTTTGCCTGCATATTTTCATTAAGTAGTTTCTTATTATTTTCTTCGAGTCTTTTGACTGTTTCTTTAAGTGACTCGATTTCTGTTGTATCAACAGGTGGGTTTGGCTTGATAGGCTCTTCTGACATAAAAATCGTAATATTTATTTATAATATTATCGTGAAAATTACCATTTGACCTTATGTGACCAAAATAACGGTGAAAATATCGTTGGATTTGGGTTCTGGGCATTATGTCTTGCGTAATAACTAGCTCTTCTCTGCTTTTCTGCTTTTGTTCTCGGATTCTTGCCAGCACCTTTGACTCCCTGCTGTCCAAACCTGATTAATTTAACCTCATCACCTTTCTTTGCAAGCACAACATGAGATTTTGTTGGATGACCTGGAGTTGGTTTTGCTTTGTTAACTTCTGTTAAGCCATACTTTCTCAGCTTACGTTCTATCTTTTCTTTTTTGCTTAAAGTCATTTGCCTTTCTTCCTCATTGCCATATTGTGAGCCTCGGTAAAACTCATGCCTTCTCTCATCTTACGTTTCATATAATCCATATGTGCTTTTGTGTGGCCATGAGTCTTTTGGTGTTTGGCAAGCGTGTTTTTTTGTCTTGTGGTTAGTTTCATTTTTTCTTTTTAGTTTTCTTCTTTGGATTTTTTAATCTATTTTGATGAATATCAATATCAGCTTTTCTTGCCCCTCCATCACCTGAAACAAAACTACTTACACGACCCATAGACCAAGCACCGACAGAAGTATTTCTTGATCCGCTGCTTAAATATGCAGCAACACCTCTTTCATAAACTTTTTTTAAATCGCCTAAAGTATAACGACTTCTATCCGCTTTGTTTTTCAAAGCGGTAGTAAGTATATCTGTTTTAGCGTTTGGTGTTTTTTTTGCGCTTTTTCTTTTTTTTGGTGGCATCTTGAGCAACTCGTGATTTGGATACAGCTTTTATATCAATAACTTCACCACGTTTATATGCTGCTGCGGTTCTCTTGATCTCAGCAGCTTTCGCTGCCTTGTTCTTTGCTCCAGACAGATATTTTTTTGGAACACCTGTCTTTTTGTCCTTTGCAACTCGCCTGAACTTTTTAGTCACCTTTTACCTTTTTTGATTTTTTTGTTGTTTTAGGTTTTACTTCACAGTTTTCAACCTTTGGTTTTGACTCATCATAAGTCTGGACTTTAAATGTATATCCCATTACTTTTTACCTCCCTTCTTTTTCTTTTTACTCTTTGGTTTCATAGAACCATAACCAACACCTTTTGGCATAACAATAAAAGTAACTGTTTATATCTTACTTCCTTTTACGTTTCTTAGCTGTTTTCTTTTTGCCTGCTGTAGATAATGCAACCGCAATCGCTTGTGATCTTGATTTACCTTCTTTCATCAACATTCTGATATTGCCAGTGATTGTTTTTTGTGATTTTCCTTTTTTAATTGGCATCTTTATATTTTGCAGCTAGTTCTTTTAATGTTAGCTCTGTTCCATCTTCACGGATAATTTTTTTTAAGGCATTTGTAGCGTTGAGTTGTTTTGCACCTCTTTTAGGACTCATTAAATAATTAAAATATCTTTTCTTTTTTCCCAACACCTTATCTTGTAAATCAGGATTATCTTTTAACCAGGTTGCATAGTTTGTATCTTGCGGAACTCGACCTGTTGCACTTGGTCTTGTATTAGGAAAAGCTCTCGCCAAATCATCATCATCAATAACAGGAACAGTAGTCGATCGGCAGTTGAAATGTTGAGGAGGAACAGGCCCTTGATCATATCTAAATAATTGACCATCCAACCTCTGACAGATAGAACTTGTCCTTGCATCAAGTGTTGCGACATATTGATATCTGCCTGTTATATCTTTGTTTTCTGCATATACAGCCTGACTTGCTGCATTTTGTACCTGATTAACGGTTGTTCTTACAACAGTTTGAATTTGTTTATTTGATAAAAGCATTCCCTCTGAATTTTTTAAGGCAGAGTTCAATGCAATAGCATTTTGTGGTTTGGCATTAAATCTGAGGTTTGGCCCTTTAAGCCTTCTTACAATCTTTGGTAAAGACTCTCCTTCCAAAACACCAAGTCTTATTGCTTTTGATAATCTTGAGGCAGAATCTTCAGCGATACCTCTAAATGATTTTTTTACATTTTTTCCATTTGGTAATGATATTTCTGATCCTCTTTTTGCGGTCAATGCAAACTGAGCAGATCTAAACACACCATCTTTATCTCTTAATCTAATAGTCATGGCAGTCGGATCTTTTGTGACAATAGATTTTGCAAAGTCAGGAGAAACAGCAACTGTGTTCACCTGGAACTCTCCCTTTGGTAAAACTCTTTGCAGTTGATCCTGTACAAAACCAACTTGAAACTCTGCCAAGTTTTGAAGTTCATCAATCATATAAGCTGCACTTTCATTCTCCCAACCTTTTAAGCTATCAACCATTTGTGCCAATATTGATCGCAGTCTTGCAGTCGTGGTTGGGCTGTTACCTTCAAGATCTCTTATCTTTCGTAAAACATCTAAAATTACCTCGTTAAATTGACTAGCAATTTGAAACTGAACTTTATTACTATATCTGTTCAGATCAATCGCTTCACGATAAAAAGCCTCTGGAACTGCCATTTATTATGATTCATTAGTTTGGGTTGGGGCTTCCATTTCGATCAATCCACCAGATTGTGTTGCCTCAACTTCTTCTTCGACATCAAAATCATCACCAAGAATCTCACCACTGCTTAACTGTGTTAGTAATGTTTCCTGACTGATAGTTCCAGCAGTAAATAGTTGTAACAGGCTTTGAATTTCTTGTGGTTCTAATCTTGCAGTAACAAAATCTCTATTAACAAAACTGCTTCCAGCATTTGGTTCATTTAAATATTCACTATGAAACTTAAGACAGTTATCAATCAGGTCTTGCATCTGTTGGGCAATGACCATCATTGTGCTGTCATTCTGTGAACGGTCTATCCTCTTGGCCTCGGCTGACTCACCCACCAACTTCTGACCAAGAACTGCTGCTAATGACAATGTATTTATTTGATCTGCAATATCTTTGAGTCTTGTGAACTGGCTGTCATAACTGTCACCCGATGGGCTGACATATTCCATCCTTGATTCAGGTGGTAATGATAACGCTTCATTCGGCCCTGTTGTTATCTCATCTGCATTTGGATAGCCAAAGACTGCAAGCAATGGAACAGAACTGATATGCAAAATGTTGTCCAAGTCAGACTGTATCTGGTAATGCTTTAGGTTTAGTTCTGCTATGTCATATAAAGGACTGCGTGATTCATACATTCCCACCCTGTTTGAATATGCAACAGAAAAAGGAATTTTATCCTTTATGCTCATCTCTCCCTCATCATGTAATTTATATTCACCCTTATTATTTTTTCTATGAATCTCGTATCGTCCAGGCTCAAGCACTCTGATTTGTTTTACAGTCTTTTCTCCATACTTTCCGTCAGATTCAACAACCTGTTCCATTAATCGCAGTTGAGTTAACTTTCTTACACCATCAACAATATCTGTCCTCCAGCCAAGAATATCTTTTGGCGCATAAGTAACCCAATATGGTCTTGCCTTCTCTCCCTCTTTTGGTGCATCAACAAGAACACCAACATGACCAAAAGAAATAGCTACTCTAGCTGTTTGATATAACCAGACATTAAGATCATTACCTTCAAGATCTACATCAAAAAGTTGCTCACGAACAAGATCTGAAACGTCATCCAAGCGAATAGGCTTCCTAACGAGCATGCCACTTAACATTTTCTCAATACGCTGCAAATATGGCACTACTGTTGACCTACTTAAACGAACGTCATATGAATCATCAGTCTCTCTGCTTTCCTGTGGAAGGTATTTTCTATGTTCACTACGAATTTTATATGTTCCCTCTTTTAAATCTTCAACTAAACCCCAAAAATTAGCCATCCTCTGATAGGCAGCATTAGGGCTTGCAACCGTTGTAGGAGCTAGTGTTACAGGCTGATTGTAAATATTCAGAGAGCTATACACGGTTTTTCCTCATAGTACCATTACTTTTAATATATTCTAATACCAGTCGGCCTGCCTGCCCTACCATAAAGAATATTAAATTCACGATAAATTAAATAACCAAGCGCATCAACATGGTGGTCATATCCATTCTGTTTATCTGGATCACCTGTCTTTTCATCGTAACTTTGCAACTCAAGACACTCTATTAAACGAGAACAACGGGCATGAACCGCCAAATGTCTTTCCCCTTTCCCGTTGTGTAATAACGCATTGACGGTTGCAACTCGATCTTTGATAAAGGGGTTGCTCTTGAGAGCCATTGAACTGAATCCGTAACTTTGGAGAATTGCGATGTCTGTTTTTGATGCGTTGATCGTTGAACGTGCTGAACCACTTGCGTCTGGATAAACTAATATTCTGTTTGAAGGATAACGTCTTTTAATTTCTTGCGCCAAGGCATCTGTATCATTTTGTTTTGATATTTCATCAATAATAAATAATTTGTCTCCAGACTTGACACCAACTACGGCATTGCAGTTCATCACGTTAAAGTCCACCCCGATTCTTAACACCTCCATCTTGATGTCAAACGGTATCTGATTAATGACATGGTCATTACGATTAAAACGATCATAAACCTGACCACTTGTAAGGTTGACCCATTGACCAAGTAAATAAGCTTTTATAAGTTGCGGTGGATAATTTTCCTCAAGAGATTCAATAAAGTTATCGGGCAAGTGAGGATTATCAGCAGTCTTTGCCTGGATCAATCCTGTGTCAGACTTTTTGTTTTTTTCAAATGTTTCAAATGCCCAGCCATGACCTTCAGGAGTTGTTGTTGCGTAAAACTGTTGAACATTTCCAGATCTAAGTCTTGCAAGTGCCATATTCATAGCGTTTTCTGCTTCTCGTTTTGGAACAGTATCTGCCTCATCAAATCCAATTGCACAGAGGTTCTGGCCTCGTAAGCGTTGATATGTAAGCATTGTCCTCAACAAAATTGTATGAGTACCTTCTTTAAATTCCAAAGTAAAAGATGGTAAAGGAGAGGCTCTATAAGAAAAAGGAATCTGCCATTGATCTAACAGTTCATTCATGGTTCGCACAAGAATGTCAACCAACATTGCATGAGTAGGTTCAAAAAGTGCGGAAACATGACCAACATTTAAAGCTGCTAATATGCAAGATTTTGAAATTAATGCGTGAGTTTTTCCAGCACCAAAACCACAAACTAAAGCAAGTTTCCTATGGTCAAGATCATCACAGAATTTTGATTGATGTGGCAACAAATCTTGAGATATGCGATCTATAGCTTGTGCTGTTGTTGGTAAATCATAAGCACCAATTTGATATAAAACATTTCCAGCTTTTGCTGTATCTAAAATACTCACGAAACAATTTGTGCAAGTTTAGCTGCTGTATTGATAGCACCCAAAGCGATGTGATAATGACCAGCCCTTCTAGCTTCCATCTGTAAGGTGCTGCATTGAGCTAAAAGATCAGCCACCATTTGAGGTCGTTCCATATCCCAATCTTTCTTCAACTCCTCTCTGGCTATATTTATATATTTACAACAGGCTCTTTCGCCTACCCCCCAATTCTCGGCCGCATAACGTACGCAGTCGGATCTACGGCCACCGTTTGCAATAATACGAGCAAACTTCTGTGACCTAATTATAGTTTCAGCTTTTGATCCTTTTTTACTCATTAACTAGATGATACACGTTTTGCTTTGTTACCTGTAAAATCCTCCCATCTTTTTACTATTACATCGCAATATTTAGGATCAAGTTCAACAAGTCGTGCTTGTCTTTGTATTCTTTCTGCTGCGATCAAAGTTGTGCCAGAACCACCAAAAGTGTCAAGAACAATATCAGCAGGTTTTGTTGAATTTGTAATTTGATATTGAATGAGGTCAACAGGTTTCATTGTCGGATGTTCTTTATTTGTTGAAGGTTTTTCAAAATTTAAAACGGTTGATTGTTTACGATCAGCGTTCCAAAAATGAGATGCTCCTTTTTTCCATCCATAAAGGCAAGGTTCATGCTGCCAGTGATAATCTTGCCTTCCCATTACAAGAGATGATTTTACCCAAATCAAACACTGTCTTACTTGTAAATCCGCATCTTTTGCTGCACCTCTAAAGTTATAACCTTCTGAATCAGCATGCCAAATATAAAAAGAAGCTCCTTCTTTAAGGTAATGATGAGCTACGGAATATGCCGAACTTAAAAAATGTCTGAAATCTAAATCTGACATACTATCATTTTTTATTATTTTTCCGTCAGTTCTTCTGTTCCTTTTTTTTGCTTGTTCGGGTGTTTCGTTACCTAAATCAACATTGTAAGGAGGATCAGTTAACCATAAGTTAGCAAGTTCATCTTGCATTAAAGGCTGCAATTGGTTTTGATCGGTAGAATCTCCACAAAGTAATTTATGATTACCAAGCTGCCATATATCACCAAAATTTGTAATTGGTTCTTCTGGCACTTCTGGAACATCATCAGGATCTGTTAAACCTTCAGTTGGTATAACTTCTTTTTTAGAAAGTATGTCATCAAGTTCTTTTTTATCAAAAAAATCATTTAAATCATGCTCTTTTGATAATTGTTCAAGCATATCTATATCCCACTCTGAAAGATCACCTGTTCTATTGTCTGCTATTGCTAAACCTACTTTTTCCTCTTCAGACAATCCAATTCTTTTTACAGCAATTATTTCATCACCATTTGATTCAATAATTTTTAAATTTTTTATCCCTGCTGCCTTTGCTCCAGCGATTGTTCCATTTCCTGCAAGTATGCGGTTGTTTTCATCAATAACTATTGATCTTGCAGCACCATATTGCTCAAGACTTTGTTTTATTAATTTTGCAGATCGGTCTGTACGCTTACGAGCGTTTTTAGGATCGTTTTGTAAATCGTTAATTGAAGTCATGTTGCCATAGTAGTTCAGTATTAAAAAATAAACAAAATGAGACTCATTTGAGATTGCTGGGTGTTCCCACGTTCCCATGTGTTCCCAGAAATGCTTAAGAC
>TARA_R100001463_G_scaffold22340_1_pt1 | contig 21522 bp, 29 predicted proteins | sample TARA_R100001463 | Tara Oceans TARA_R100001463 (sample SAMEA2622242) | marine metagenome | biome: marine biome (ENVO:00000447); feature: deep chlorophyll maximum layer (ENVO:xxxxxxxx); material: "saline water (ENVO:00002010), including plankton (ENVO:xxxxxxxx)" | depth 40 m
GGCTTTCAGTGTCTTGCATTTCTTTATCGATACTGTCGAGGCGGGTTACCCAGTGCAGGCGCTCGTCGTCATATTTCTTCACGACTTCCATAAAGCGATCACGGACTTCTGCTTCTCGCCGATTGCAGTCTTCCATCTGTTCTCTGAGTTGAACTTGAAAGCTGTCGGTTAGGTCATCCATGCGTTTAGCCATCTTGAGGTACAACCAGAAGATCGCACCAGACGCCAAGCCTAGAGCGCCAAAGTCTGCCAGCATTTGTAGTATTTGATTACTATCCATGACATGGGCTAACTACAGCAAGTTAACCACACTCCGCAACAACAACACTCTAGGAAGGCTGCACATGCGATCTGTGAAACTGACGACGACCGTGATTCGAGGGATTCTTGCTTTAGGCAAACCAGGGATGAACATGGCGCTTCATTACACCCTCACCCCAGAGGAACTAAAAAAACTAAATATTTTCACGTCAGACATTGAAGCAGCGAACAAAGCACTCGACTGGGCAGCCAACGTTTCAGCAGGACTCCAAAGCAAACCCCCAAAGAAGGAACCCACCTACAACGACCTTGTGATCCCCGACTTCGACTAACCTGCCAAAATGGCAGTCACTATAGGGTTAACTCCGACTGTCAGAATGGCAGCCTCTTGAAACCCACGAGAACCTCGTACTTAACAAGACCTATTGCAATTCTAAAAACTCACATGGTAAGAAAATAGATAGTAGCCTGTTAAATGCTATTGAGCCTGTTCGCTCTAGCAAGCACGATCCGCCAGCATTACACACGATCCTGTCAGCTCCCACTAAGTATTCTTCTTCTTATTGAGGGTTGAAAAACTCGTTCCGGTTGGAAGGTGTATTAGCAACAGGGAACGGATTCGGGCTTTTGGTATCGCCTTGGAAACACAGCGTTATTGCTCGAGCGCTTGAGAACCAAACGACGTTTCGAAAGGCTACCGGTTCACGCCACGAACCACGGTTCAAACCACTCAGTTCACCACCCCCTACCGCCCCACGGTTCTAGGTTCTTCGGTTCTAGGTTCGCCACCACACAAGCAAGGCAACCCTGACCACCCACTCTAAGTGATACCCCCACTACCCATCACATCACATACGCATGCACGCGCACGCAAAGCCCAGCTCAAATTGAGCGCTTCAAATAAACTAAGAAGAAAAAGCTTGACACGGTGTTACCGCCCAACTATAAGCCTTGTGTCGATACGATATCGGCAACCCCAAACCACCTAGAGAAAGGCGCCCCATGAAGAATGAGCAGCACTATCACCGTCACATTGAGCGGGCATCAGAGTTTAGCGCTAAGGCTAACGCTAACGCGGCCCGCTCTGAGGGCACCCTTTACGCTGCCGACTGCCTGCTAAGCCGCCACAAGCGCAAAGGCACTGAAAGCACGGTTGCTCCTTACGCAGCAGGCATGACGGAGGCGGCAACCAGAAGCCTTGAAGACGCTCGAGACCAGTACCTCAAGGCCGCCGCTGAAATTGAGAGCGCCATTGCTAAAATTAAAGAAGACTACTGCGACGATCTAGGGGGTGACGCATGAGAAAGAACATCGACAATCCCAGCATCGCCATCGCTTACAAGAACTGCCGCCCGCTTATCAGCGCCATTTGCAAGAAAATGGCTAATATCGAGAAAGCCCTTGGTATTGATCCTCGTGACGTTGACGCCATTAGTCCTCTTACCGACCCGCAATACTATGTGCTTTGCCACGCTATGCACGAGGTCAGCGAAGTTGAGAAAGAATATCGGTTATACAGTGACGAGACCGCACACTGTTGGCACGGTGACATCATCTGGGACCCAACCGAAGAGGTACTGGAAAAGGTGCTGACCGTTGCATTGGCTCCGGCTGAGTACGCGCTTGTTTCCTCTGTCTTAGCGTAACCCCCAAACCACCTAGAGAAAGGTATCTCATGAGAAAGAATATTAAACGCTCTGACCTGGCGCACCTTCTAAAGCTGATTAATAACGCTAGCGAAGCCTACTGCAAACATGACCAAGCGTATGACCTGTGCTTTGCTTATGGCGGTGTTCGCATGGTCAACAATAGAACCCGGCGCCCTATAACACCGCGGACTACTAAAACCCTGTGCTACCATATGATGAGCGCATTCTTAGAAGGCATCGAGAGCGCTTGGCGCTTAAACTAACCCCCAAACTCAGAAGGACATGGAAAAAATGAAACCACAAGTAAGGGCAAACTACCTTTGCGATAAGTACAAGCGCGGCCTAGTCACCCGGTTTAGTGTGACGCCATCCGGAAGGCGGCGCACCGTTGCCATTTATCTTTCGTTTGCCGGCAGACCATGCACGCCCGAGCGCTTGCTTTGGGCAAGTACTGATCAGCAATTCCCATTCATGCGCTCGACTGGCGAAAAGTGGCTTGAATCAAAGCGACCCAATTGGGGCGCCATTGCTAACGCTATTGAGTTGTTTTGTTTGCGCCGTAGCACGCAGGGGCTGACCTCAAACGGCTACACTAACCGCATTAACTAACCCCCAAACCTTGAGAGAATTAAAATGAATTGTCCTAGCCTAGGTGAGATCACCGCTAACTGTAAGAGCAAACAAGGCAACGACTACGCGCTGCGCGGTTGCTACGCTTTGCCGTCTGCTAAGTATGTAAAGCCGAAACCTGTTTCGTACATTGAATTCAAACGCGTGTGCGGCTCGCTCACGTACACTGATAAAATGCCTGGTGGATCATTCAGCCTACCGGCGATTGTTACTTGTCCCATCGGCGCCAAGCTCGCCGGTGTGGCGGGTACCCCATGCGAGAATTGTTATGCGCTCAAAGGACGCTATCAAATGCCTAATGTGCGCAATGCGCAGGCGCTCCGTTACACTTTCGTTAAGCGCGCCATTGCATCGACTGCCTACCGTAAAAAGTGGGTCTCGACTTTCGCTGGCTATTTAAACAATCAATTGATTAAGGCAAGCGCTCGAGTCGCTAAGCTTGGCAAGCCTGAAAAGCACAGCATGAGCCTATATCACGCTGCCCTTGCTGCTAAATTCCGATGTGGCGCCGGTGGTCTGCGGATTCTCAAAGGCGGAGCGCCCATCAAAGAAACACCCGAGCAAAGGGAAGTCGGTTTGCTTGCGATCCAAGCGAAAGAAACCTTCGACGCGTTGCCACCGATCGAAAAGAAACGGGTGAAAGCCGCGCTTGCCTATGATAAGGCAAAATACTTTAGGTGGCATGACGCCGGTGACGTGTTCTCCTTTGATTATATGGTCCTGTTAATGGACGTGATCAAAGCAACGCCTAACCTGCAGCATTGGTTGCCTACTCAGGAGCGCGCCACCGTCAAACGATGGATTAAAGAACGCGGACCTTTACCGCTTAACTTGACCGTCCGTATCAGCTCGCCACGCGTTGACGTCCACCCTATGCCAAAGACGAGCGACAACGTCCTGGCGTCTAGCGTATCAAGCACGGGCGAGACACCGGGCGCCGTATGCCCGGCTTACACTCGCGGCGGTATCTGTGGCGATTGCCGCTCATGCTGGCATAATGAGAAACCTTTGATCACCTACCCTGTGCATTAAAGCACACTAACACCTACGGACTAGGCACGCTTTCGGGCGTGTCTTTTCTGCTTTTTACTTTGGAGTAAGTACCTTGAAAAACCTACGTTTTGAAAATCTGAAACCTGAAACCCAAACGGCACTATTGAATGATCCTTTGATAGCGAGCGAACAAGGGGCTTTGCGTGTCTACGTTCCAAGTCGGCGACAAGTAGCGCCTGCGCTTGACGTGGTTCGGTTCTACTGCGCTTGCGTGATAGCGTCTGACCCTACGCCTACGGCAACCACTGCAAAGCGCTATGGGGTCACACCCAGACGGGTAAGACAGTTAACCGAGAAGGTCCGCGCCGGTATTGAACCGTTCCCGCTCGAGATACCCGATAGCGACGCGCTGCAATTGATCGACCAGGCAAAGAGCACCAGCGCCCTAGACCAGCAGCTTGAAAGTGGGTCCCGGCTTTTCGATCCGAGCAAAGACGATGAAGAACAAAAAACAGAGCAAAGGCGTAAGCCCTTGTAAACCTTGTAGAGTTATTTCAGAGATGGGTATTGCAAGTGGGTCTCGGCCTGTGTATATCTACCCTACCCCAAACCCAAAACCACAGGAGGCATTATGGGTTACCCACGTCGAGGCAATCTGCCAGGATCTAAAACCGAGAAGCTCACTTACGAGCTGGTTAGTTCTACCGTTAACAATCTCCATCGCTCGATCTGTGCGCTTGCTACATGTGAGCACCTACTGCGCAGTGCTCGGTATACTGGAGACGGTAGCGAACGAGAGCACCAAGTTGAGATCTGGTTGAGTGGTCTTAATGAAAAGCTTGATGACATCTTACCCGATCTGTCGGGTGACACGTCAGCCCTTGAAGCAGCGCTTGAGCGCTTGATTATGAATGAAGAGGAGAACAGCGATGTTTAGTAAGTGGGTCCCGTATAAGCTGCACTGCATGGTGTGCAAGATTCCCATCGGCGCTACGGTTCGTCGCCGTCACGAGCCCGAAGCTGAGCACCTCTGCTTTACTTGCCCAGATCCTGGCACGCCCGAGCCTAAAGCGAAGCCTGCGCCCAAAGCAAAGCCTGCGCCCTATGGTTCGGCTATCCCCAACATCCGTATGAATGGTGATATCGCTCAAAGCATGTGTGACGACATGGTCGATGAGATGATCTTAGGATGGGAGGGAAAATGATGAGCGCTGCCAACAAATCTAAACGACCATGGCTCAAGGCTATTGCGCCAGGCAATAAAGCACGCATGAGCGCAAAGTGGCTCCGATCGACTGGTAATGTTGTGGACCATGACGGCACTAATGGATGGGCTGAGGTGCTTGATGTAGCGGCGTACACTGGTGGGTCTTTGGATAAAAACCCGCTGGTTATTGCTACCCTAGAATGGCCGAATGGCATTCGCCGTAGGGTTCTGTTTTCTAACCTGGAGGTCCGCCGATGATCTTCGCCCTACGCAAACGCAAAGACGCCTACGTCGATTGGCACGCCGACATCGATGGCAAGGGGTCTCGCTGCTTGATCGCTATGGACAGCAAAGGTGCAACGATTGTGCGCTTGTTCGACGGGGTCTCGGGCTTGGATGCTCGCTTCACCGGATCGGCTGATAGCGTGATCGAGCGAGCCGCTGAATTTATCAAACGCAAGACGGGGGTCGATGTTCGCATCGTCGCCCCTGTTCTTACTAACCATGATGGAGGGTCAAACGATGACCAGTGAGTTTAAATGTAGAGTCTGTGAGGGCTGTGGCCAAGTGGTCGTAGCCGAGCAGACCAGTCGCCACCCAGCTGACGTGCGAGAGTTTGAGTTGGCCTGTCCTGGCTGCGGCGGAGAAGGCACGGTCGACCAAGGCACGCATGATGAACAGCAGCAGTACAGCGATGGCTTCTACGAGGCTGCCTGCCAAGAGGCGCTCGAGTTGTATTGGGATGAAGTCCAAGAGATGAGGTGCATCTAATGCCTAACTCAAACATGTTTAACAATGAGTCGAGGGAGGCAGCCGAGTCGATCGCTAAGATGGCTCCAGCGCTGCGCTTTCGCATTGAGAACTGGGTCCGCTTGCAAGGTGAGAAGGGCGCCACATCCGACGAGGTGTTGGTTCACTTCGATATTGCCTATCAGACTGGCTCGGCTCGAGTCACTGAACTGAAGCAGGCAGGTAAGATCGTGCCGTCTGGTCGCCGTCGCCGTACCCGTACGGGGCGTTGGGCTGCTGTGCTGGTGCATCGCAGCGTCGCCATTGACAACGATGACCAGGCAGCACCTACCAAGCACACCTATGACGCCATAAGCAATTGGGCGCTGGTGGTACGCAGTGAAGTTGCGATCCTAGAGGAGGCCGCTCGCTTTCAAGAGCCTGAGCGAGTCCGTGAAGAGTGGCTGTTAACCCTGCGTTCGTGGCGTAAGCTGCGGGGCTTTGTTCGGGAGGTGATCTCATGAGCTATCATCGAGGTACTGATTCGATCTCGAGCAGTGGTGTTAAGTTGATCGTCAATAAAACCCCTGCTCACTTCTATCAACGCTATGCTGAGTCGGCACCTGAGCCTGTCAGCCGTCCGCTGGTCTTTGGGTCTGCGTTTCATGCGCTGGTGCTCGAAGGTGAGGCAGTGTGCAGGCAGCAGTATGGCTTTGCGCCTGCTCACCCTGGCACGGCTAAGTACTCGCAGTGGCTAGTCAATGAGACGTTCGCTGGTGGTTTGAAGCAAGACGACTGGGACGAGATGTTCCGTATGCGTGATGGCGTTTATGCTGACAGCGACGTTGCAGCGATCTTAGCCGAGGATGCCTTGGTCGAGCGACGTATTGACTGGGTTGACCCAGCGACTGGTGCTAACTGCAAAGCCAAGCCCGACTGGCTAGCGTCTGACCACTCGGTGATGATCGATCTTAAGACCACTGTCGACGCATCCAACTATGGCATCCACTCTGCTATCCGTCGTTATGATTACGATCTGTCAGCTGCCATGTACATCCGAGCGGTGGAGTCTGTGCATGGGGTCTCGCCTAAGTGGGGCTGGCTGTTTGTAGAGAAGGAGAGCGCCCTACCTCGCATGGTCTGGGCATCGGATGAGATCATTGAGGCCGGCAACGCCAAGCTTGAGCGGGGTCTTGCTGTGTATGCTGATTGTATTGAGTCGGGCCGGTGGCCTGGCTACGAAACCCTAAACCTGTAGGAGGTACCATGGAAATCATGGCAAAACTAAAGGCGCCCTTTGCGCCTGAGGATATTGAGTGGCGAGTGGGTCAGACCACGCGCAATGGCGACAAGGTTAGCGCCTTGGCCTATCTTACGTCTCGAGCCGTGCAGCAGCGCCTTGATGATGTGTTCGGACCGTTCGGTTGGGCGACTAAGTACGTCAAGGGACCGGATGGTGGCGTGGTGTGCGAGTTGTCCTGCAAGGGACCGGATGGCGAGTGGGTCACGAAGGCCGACGGATCGCCAAACACGGACATCGAAGCGGTGAAGGGCGGGCTGTCGTCTGCGCTCAAGCGAGCTGCTGTGCATTGGGGCATTGGTCGTTACTTGTACGATCTGCCGATGGTCTGGTGCCATCTCAAGCCCAAGGGTCAGGTCTACCACCGAGCCAAGTCTGGCAAGGGTATGTACTGGGACCCTCCCAAACTCCCAGCATGGGCAATGCCTAAGAAGGCAGGCGCACCAGCAGTCAGCAAGCCCGACCAAGAGACGGGCATGGATGAGTGGCGTGAGGCCATCGAGAATGCGCCCAGCGTCGAGGTGTTGCTGGACTTAGGTAAAGACTTAGCCGCCCTAGAAGTGGGCAATGAACTGAAGGCGCCACTGCGCCGACTTTATACGGAGCGCATGATCGCTCTGAAGGGACAATCTGATGGTGAATAAAGTAATGTTAATCGGTCGTATGGGTGTCGATCCTGAGATCAACGTAGGGCAGAGCGGGCCTCGAGCCCGACTGTCGCTCGCCATGAACAGCATGGTCAACGGTGAAGAGAAAACGACTTGGGTCTGGGTCACTGCCTTTGGAAAGACTGCAGAGAGCCTAGCCAAGTACGGGGAGAAGGGGCGCCAGATCTTTGTGGAGGGCCGCCTTGACACCTACGGCGACGACAATCGCCTGTCGGTTACTGTGTTCCGTGTTCAGTACCTGAGCCCCAAGAAGCAGAGCGCAGCGCCTGCGGCTGGTGGTAGCGGGGACTATGGCAGTTACTACCAGCAAGGGGGCGATAGTGATACCGCCTCGCCTTTCTAGGGGTGGGGTATGGGCAAGAGCAACCCGCATTGGGACCATTTACGAAGCACCTATTACGATGAAGCGAGCAGTCTGGCCAATAAAGGACGGACTTGGCGACAGACCCAAACGAGGCTCAATCTCAATGACATGCTTAACAAAGAGATTAAAGCCCTGCGCTCTGAGTGCAAGGCAGTCGATAAGCATTTTGTGAATCGAGACAATGCATACAAGGTGCATTTCCAAGCTGCGAGGCAAATAGTTTCTCGAATTTCGCAAATTGTCAAAAGTCTCGATGCTGAGCACAAGCGAGCAGTAATACTTGAGGAAGGGTCACCACATGCTAATGGCCTGCCTCAAGAGTTTGAGGATACGGAATGAGCCGCATCGAATTCTTCGTCGACACTCGACCGATCGCCAAACAAAGTTTCCGCATGGGTAAGAGGGGAGGATACCAACCCAAGCGGGTCACTGACTTTAAGAAGTATGCGCAGGTCCTAGCGATTGCTGCGCAGAAGGAAAGCGGATGGCGTAAGACGGGCAAGGCGCTCAAGCTGGAGTTGACCTTCTATTTCAAGTGCCCCCAGTCCGCATCAAAGGCCGACAAGGAGTCGATCCGCTGGCACACTAAGCGTCCTGACCTAGACAACATCGAGAAGAGCATCACCGACGCGCTGTGTGATCTGATGGAGGATGACTCTCAGATCTGCTCGAAGGTATCCCGAAAACTGATCCCCAAGTTTGGCGACCCGGAAGGCGTTTGGGTTTGCCTGTCTACGCTTGGTGAGCCCGCCTCAACCCACGCTATTAAATGGAAAGACTGCGACTGATGGACGCATATGATTTAGAGGATTTCATGACGATCCTTAAGCGCAGTGGTGTGCCTAAGGGCTACCGCCTTTGGACTACTGGGTCTGCTTCTTCACCTGTCGATGTTCGCATTGAACTGGCTAGGGATGAGCACAACTGCGTGCTTGGCTCAGTCATTGATGCGCGCCTCGCTGGTGATAAGCACACGGGCTGGCTGCTTGTGAGTGGCAGGGTGGGGCGAGGCAAGACGACCTGGATCACTGCAGCCTTCAACGACTACTGCAAACGCAGGCTCCGACGGTTCAGAGAAGGGGGTCCCGGCGAAAACAATCTGCCCATATGGATCACCGAGGCCGGCCTGTTTACTAATGCTGACCGCTCAGCAGCAGGAGGATACTCTGGGAGGGCATCGTACATCGATCGGATAGCGAAGGCCCCGTTGCTGGTGCTCGACGATCTAGGGGGCTCTAGGCGCAAACCTACCGAGTCTCAGTCCTCGATGATTCGATTCATTATGCAGGAGCGCCACGCTCACGACCGCCCTACGTTTATGAGTACTAACATCGATAGTTGGGAGCAGCTTGAGCGCATGTATGGCGATCACATCGTCAGCCGAATGATTGAACAAACCGAAGGCATGATGGTGCTCAAAGGACCAGACCGCCGATTACAGAAAGTAAACAATGAGTAAGACACTAATCGAAGGCGTCGTTGGCGAGAACGTCAAGCTACGGCGCAAGCTGCAGTCGATCAAAGACAATAAAGGTGAGATCCGCAAGCTGGACAGCGCGCTGACGGCAGAGAAGCGGAAGGTCGAGTTGCTCAAGCAGAGGGTAAGCGCCCGAAGCGATAAGATCAGCGGCCTTCGGGATAGGATCTTTGATCTCGAGCGAGAACTTCGCCAGCAGAAGAAGGAGTGCAGCAAGCGGGTAAACGCTGCGCAGGCCACCTCGGAGTCCCTGATTAAGCAGCTCGCCAAGAAGGAGTCAGCCCTCAGAGATTCAGAAGCGAGGGGCGACGCATTGCACAGTAAGATCGTCAAGATCCACGAATCGCTCAGGGGCTTGGTGTAAAAAAACGAAAGCCGGGGAACCACCCCCGACCTTCACGCCCTTGCGGGCACCCCAAACCTTCAGAGAAGGCTTAGGCACTTCGTACAGGAAGTCTTAGTGTTATGCAAACAATAGGACTTGAGCAGCCCCATCCGTGCCGGTACCTGGATCGGTAGTGTTCTTGAGCAAGACCTTGGTGCCTTCGGACACAGCCACCTCAAAGGTAGCGGCAGGGTAAAGGATAATGCCGTCAGCTGATGCGTTGAACAGAACCTCAAGGTTAACAGTCCCTGTGTTCTGCAGGATCAGGTAGTACCCTTCAGTGTACAAACCGCCGCTGCCAAAGATGGTGCCCGTTGAGCCTTTGGTCACGATCGCTGAAACGTCCGCCCCACCGGTGTTGGCGTTAGCGATCGGGCTATTGGCTACTTGGGGATTACGGATGAATGCCATGCTAGTTTCCTTCCAAGGCAGCGATGATCTTAGCCTTAGTCATACGGCTCGATACCTCAACTGAGCGCTCTTCCGCCAGAGCAATCAGCGCCGTCTTAGTAAGTTCAGAGTAGTCGATCTCAGGCTCGGAAGCGGGGACAGGCTCAGGAGCCTCTCGACGCACCTCGACTTGCCGCCCATTAATCTCGACTGTCGAGTAAATGTAGTTAGTCATGATGACTCCTATGGATGAGCCGGTTTGCCGGCGTTGTAATCGTTAAGTATTTCGTCAGGGCTTAGCGCTCGATTATAAAAACGAACGGTATCAATGTCCCCCGTAAAATAATCTTGCGTATTGCCTGTTAATTGATGTCGACCAGCCTCTGTGTTGATTGAACCCCACGTTGTTACGGGGCCGCCTTGGCCGATCTTTGTAGAGCGGACAATCCCATCGACATAATAGTAGGCGTTGGTGTTGCTTGCGTCGTTGACAAGCACCGCCATGTGATACGTTCCCGTGTTGTAGGTTCCGCTTGCTACCGGGTTCACATTGCCCACGTTGTTATGAATGAAGCCCTGTGCGGTGCCTGTATCGTCTCTTTGCTGGAGCGAGAAACACCTAGTAGTCACGCCGCCCGCAGCTGCAATTGTGTCACGACTGACAATGCGCTCATACCCTTGGGTAGGAGGATCAATGCTCTGTCGATACCAAGCCACTACGCTAAAATCGGTGGCAAACTCCAGTTTAGCAGGATCGCCAAAGTTTACAAAAGACTCGCCATTGAAAGCCGGCCAAGTAAACGCAGCGCCGATAGTACCGTCTGTCCCATTAGCAGGCGTCGGTGTTACATCGAACCAGGTAGTGCCTGAGTGGCTGAAGTTCTCGTAACGAGCGGTGATGCCGTTGGTTGTAGGAGCAGGCCGAATAACAGTGCCGTGCTCACCAAGGTACGGCTTGTAATGATGACGCCTCATCCTGACCACCTTCCTTTCTGGTGGCGGATGTCAATGTGCGTGAACGTATTGTAACGACCTAGCCCGCCATTGGGAATCTGCCCGTGTTCCATCATATCTTCAATAGTGTTGGCCAGTTCCTCTGGAGAAACAGCCGCACAGTGAAGGTCAGCCGCCATCCCTTGGACATGAAATGACTTCGTGGCGCCACCGATCGCCTTGTTGTGCTCAGGGCATCGATAGCCACTGTTGATCTTGATCGGAGCAGCGACTTCGTCCCGGATCGCCTGAAGTGTCCAAGCGAGGTGACGAGTCTTATCAGCATGTGGAGATGGCCCATCACAGTACTTGCCGCATTTGCAGTGAAACTCTTCAGGGCTGAACTTTGGTGGATACCCGTGGCTCATCGTGCCTCCTTCATGATACGCCGGCGCTCTTTGAGAGACGGTACTTTGCCCGTAGGAATGCGCTGCTTGAGGCGCTTTCTTAGGCTGCCTATGCGCTCAACCGTTTTGTAAGCATCTACCAAGCGCTGTATCTCTTCTTTCATAACAGGAGCGAGCCTCGTGTGAGCTTCTTTAAACTTTTGCGTAGTTCTCTCTAGACCGTCTGCTTTTTCTTGGATTTGATCTGTGAGCGATGTCATGTCGCCCGGAGTATCTATAAACATCTCAGCGCCAACGGAACCTTGGCCGTCTTCGATCTTCTTCTTCTGGCGCTCAAGTTCTTTCTTCTCGTTAGTCAATAGAATCATCTGATCCAGAAGCCGCTTGCGCAGCTCCCTTTCGTGATCCTTGATGCGCTCGATCTTGCGATCCAGAATTGATTTGGTTGATCCTGACAAGCGGACCTTGCGACCACCTTGGAGTAAGAAACGACGCAAGAAGAAGTCTGTGCGCTTTTCGTTTAACTGAACATCGTTGCGATCAAATTGCCGCCCGCTAAACGTTGACAAGTCCTCAGACACCGACGTTGCTAGTTCTCTCATAGCGACTGCAATCGGAGCAGGAACAGCAAACGGGGCGGCCCTTTTAAGGAATTCATTTGCGATATTAGTAGGCTGACCGTACCTGTTCTCTCCGTTATTTAGAACGATTTCCATCAGCGATAAACCAGGGCCACGATCAACCCCAAACAAAGAGCCGATTGTTCCAAGGTGCGCTACCTCGCCGTTGTTCAGTTCCGTAAAGAACCTCTTCTGCTTGTCTGATAGTTTAGGGTTCTTATCGTACCCAACAGACTGAAGCATCTTGCCGATAGCATAAGCAAACGCACGGTACTTGACTTCTCCTGGGCCAAAGACCGACATCCCGGAGATATCTCGATGCTGGATTGCGCTTGGGTCAGTTAGCATCTCAAAGATAACTTGATTAGGAACCCCTGGGTCAAAGGCCAGGGCTTGAGCCAAAAGGTTTTCTTGGTTCGATGCGAGTGTCTGAAACGAGTTGACCAGTACTGCCCGTCGAGCTGCCAACGCTGCCCGGCTTTTAATTTGGCGCAATGCCACTTTAGGCGAGGTGCTAACCAGCCCATCTGCCGGGAAAAGCAAGTGCTCAACAAACCCTTTACGCCCCCCAAGGCCCGCAGCTTTGTCGGTAAACGTGAAGAACGGATTGAACGGCGCTAGGACTGGGTTGTTGGTAACAAACCGATTGAGACCACTTCGCTCGTCATAACTGACAACAAACTTTTGAACATGCTGGCGGACATCCGCCGCAACGATCTTGTTAATGTCCCTGTCGGTCAGCACTCGCCCGGGATTAGATGGTGTTCCCTCTCGGATCTGGCCTGACTTATCTTTGAAGATCGTCCTAGTTGATACAGGCGATGTCCGAATAGTCATCTGTTCGTTTGGTCTAAGATCAAAAATGTCTCGAAACGTTTGCCTACCTCGATCCATTCCAATGTGAACCTTGGGTAGGTTATCCTCTTTGGCGTAGGCTTTACTGGCTAACTCATTAAGCTTGCGGGGGATATACCCAAGCTTGGTTTCACCTAGTCGCCTTAGGGCCCCTAAAATAGGACCAGACAAATCATCGCCCGTCAGGTTTTTCCGGCTTGACCTAAGAAGCTCCCCAGCTACGAAGTCGGTATTGCCAACACCTGATTGGTCTACAGCAACAGCAGCGCGATTGGTAAAATACTCTTCGGAGCCGGGTGTAGTATTCTTGCGATAGTCACCAAGCTTGCCTGCTTTATGGTCAAGGTATACTAATCCGTCTCGGTAACTGTTGACGATAAACTGAACAGGCCCTTCGCCGCTGCTCAACATTGAGTTGGACACATTGCCCACGCTGTTGTTGATGTGAGGCATGATGTTGCGGACTGTTTGGTTTCCTTTAAACAACTGGATGATATCTCTCCAGAACCCTGGGGTCCCTTGATATTTTGACATCCAATTTAACGTGCCAGCAAAACCTGGAGAGTAAGCATACTCGCCGGTCTCTACCTGCTGCGCTAACTTGCGAACATCTGCTGGAAGATCGGGGTTGTCGGCTATTTTAACTTTCAGATCGTTTGTAAACGACTGAGCGTAACCGTCTCCTGCTGTATAATCACCAACTTCATCTGCGGTCTGCCGAAGCACTCGCTCAAACGCCATCTCTTCACGCGCCGAGGGCTCATCGCCGAGAACGTCTTCTAGTATTTTGCGGGCCTTACGACGGTCTGTTGCCAAGTCTCGTAGCGCTGCCGGCAACGCCGGGCCTGATGCTGACTTTGGAATAACTTGCGGTAAACTAACACCGCCTCTCGTCAGATCTTTCCCAGCAAGCATGCGAGCCAGTGCCATTGCGTATACTTGAGGCTGGACGTTTGTGAGTGACACTCCCTCGAGCGACTGCGCCATACCGAGTTTCGCCGACTCTCGCTTTAAAGCCGCACCTTTAGCCGCTTCGGTTACAAGTTGCGAGTACCGCAACGCTGCGTTGGAGGCGACTTGACCCATGACTTCCTTCTGCTTTTCAGGGCGAAGGCTTTCAAACGCTCGTCTCGTAAGGCTGTCGAGGTCTAACTTGCCTACGTTTTCAATGTCCACCGTAGCGGCTAACCGAGTACTGCCAAAGTATGGCTCTTCAGCGTGGTCTAAAATAAGCTTCCGCAACTTTGCATCGGTAACACCTGCTCGTGAAAGCCGGTTCCCATACTTTCGCTTGATTGCTCGTATGACCAGTTCAGCTACATCCCCGTTTTGGAGAAGAATAGCATTGCGATCTGCGACATTTGCCAGACGGCTTTTGACTAACTCAATCCCACTATCAACGCCGGCTTCTCTAAGAACTGCGTCGAGATCATCAATCGCTTCTCGCAGGGTTTGGTTTGGAAACACATCCGGGGCATCTGACTCAACGGCTTGCCGTAGTGACTTAATCTGTGCGTTAAGTTGCCGGATTTGTTGGTTGGTGTATTTCTTTGCTCCGGGCTTTCGCTGGTCATTAAGCAGTAGGTCACGTTGTTTCTCTAGCTTGCCTAACGTGTCAAGAGCGTCCGCCCTTGATACAGGCAAAAACTCCTGGCCTGATTCAGTAAACTCATAATCAATTTGGCGTTTCTGCCCCGGCTGAAAAGGCTCGCCCTCAAAGAACACGTCCACCCGAGTGTCGCCGTCCCGTTTTGTTAGAGCATCCTCTTCTCGGAATGCTTTATCTATCCTGTCGGCAATAGATCGTATTCGGTTTTTCTGCTCGGCTGATGCCATCATTATGCCGCGAACCGCCAACTCCGGGCTGGCTCCGCTTTGCGCTGAGGTGTGGCGTAAAAACTGCCCAACGCTGCGCGCTATATTGCGTGTCATCTTTGTATTTGGATACAGGAGCCTAGCAGCCGCTAGCACTAAACCCGTTTCGACCGGAACGCCCGCTAGGAAGCCCTTCTTTGCTCCGCTCGCAAAAGAATTAGCAAGATCCCCAACCGTCATAAACCTAACACCTGGGACCAGTTCTGTTATGCGTTGCTTTTTGCCTAAAATATTCTTGGTCTTCTGCGTAGTGCGTGATTCGCCTACTCTAACAACGTCTTCTCCGACTTTACCGAAACCACGAAGACCAGCGGCCACGCTCGAAGTTAACTCACCAGGGAGGCGCTCAAGCACATTCGCATAAGGCCTCACTGCCTCAGTCATCACCCGCCCAGGGATCTCACTTTGAGCTACCTTTGCCATGCCTGAACGCACTGTATTGTCTACCGTCTCAACCGCCCGCAAAAGAACATCCGTTTGTTTCCCGAATCTCCCTCTTAGGACCTGCATGGCCCTAGGCGCTCTGGCCACAATCCCGAACGCTGGTGACACCCCAAGAATGACCGACGCAGGCCGAGCATCAAAGTTGCGCCCGAGCTTATCAGGGTCCAACATTGCCATGGTGGAGACGATGCCACCGCCAGACATCATGAAACCCAACTTTTTCATGGTCTCGGGGTCTTCGTCATACGCTGCTTCTAAGAAGGCTCTGACCATCGTGGGGAATGAGGTGACCACTTCACCAAAGTCGCTGATAGCGTTGTTGTACGAGCTGTTGTTCTTGAACCGGTCCTCAAGTTCTTGGTCAACTTGTTTATAGACCTGCATCGCAGGGTTCATTTCAATGTAAGCTTTTTCAACATCTTCCATCTGGTCTTTGACGGCTTGACGCTGCGGCGCTGTTAGACTCTGGTTCTCCAGTCGCTCCAGCAAACCGTTCATTGCTTCGTTCGCTGCTAAGCTGGTGGCGATGTGATCGAAAATGCTCTGGGTGCCAAGGGCCACCCCCACGGCGAGCTGGCCCGTGCGCATAACGGGTTTGACAACAGCATCGCCAACTAGACCACCAATAGCCCTTGCAGCCTCAACAGGAGTAGCAACGCCTTTTGCACGATCTGCCTCCTGTTGCTGCAGTCGTTTCTTTTTCTCTTCTTCTTTTTCCTCAAACGTTTGAGCGCTGGGGTCTACTTCCGCAGTGGTGCTTGCAAGGTCCTTAAGTTCGTCAACTAGACCGTCAACTGTCCCTTCGACTACCAACGGCTCTGTTAGGGTTACTCGCTTGCGGCTTGGTTGCTGCATTAATCGCCCCCAACCTCGGTGGCCAGATCCTGATAGGTCGATAATAAACCGGACAGCTCATCTTCGACATCTGCGTAGTCTTTAATTAAATCAGGGTCTTGAGGGTTCTTGAGTAGCCGAGACCTTAATTTTTGATACTTGTCGCTCGCTGCTCTCAGCTGCTTGCCAACCGAAGCAAGGCCAGCCTCTGCTTTCTGTGCGCCAGCCAAGCTTTTCTCTAGTTCGACGAGCAACCCAGTTTTGCCGTCTGTTAAAACATTAGAAAAGAACGGGTACTTTCCAATGTTTGCTAGGCGATCTTGGATGCGCTGCTTTTCTTTTGCTACTAAAGTTTTAAACTCTTTGGTCGCACGCCTTGCCCCCCCAAGAGCCCTAGTCAACTCTTTCTCGCGCCCTATAGATTCTCTGATCCCGGTGGCAATCGCAACCGCAAGTGCTTTGCCAGGCGTCTTGCCACTGCTTCGCCGCCTGCTGCGGATGTTAGCCACGCGCTTGCTTGTCTTGTTGCGTGCTTCCGCCATACTCTCACGGCTCTTTAGGTTGGCCCATCTGTAGTTGTGGGTAGCATTGAACTGGCGTGCTTTCTCTACAAGCTGACGGCTATATCTTACTTCTTTGTTTTTCGCTATCTGCTCTCGAGACTTAGTAGCTTCACGTTTCTGCGCTGTGGTGTCTCTACGCGAGCCCGCTGTAATGTCCTGCCCTCGCATCTGAACGCCCGCTCTCATCTGTGCCCGCTCGCCCCTCAGGCGCTCCTGCTCTAGCTTTGTAAGGTCAGGCATTGCTGCACGAAGTTTGCGCTTGTAGGCCCCCTTAGGATCGAACAGATCAGACACTTGCGGCCCAGGAGCAATATCCATTCGATCCGCTGCTCGCAGAATGTTTGCTTGGTCTTCAGAACTAAGAGCCCCTTGAGCCAGACTCAACAACTTCTCTTGTCGGTCAATTGGCGTAGTGCCTAATGACTCTACGAACACGTCGATCTGCTCTTCACCTCGGTCTGCTCTGGTAACAGGCGACGCCTCAGCCAGCGACGCGTCTACTGCCTCTTGCTCGGCAGCCCGCTGGGCAGTGTCCGTAGCCATAGACGCTTCAGCAGCACGCTCGGCCATCTTGTCTTTTGCTATTTCCATAGCGTCGTTAATGTCTCTTGCGCCTGCTTTTAACTCGCGATCTGCAGCCTCGAGAAGCGATTCAGAGGTATACCCTAAACGGCCTGGCACGATATTCTGGCGCGTTTGCTCTGTGCGTTGCTCTAGCTCTGCCTCAGCAGCTGCGCTAAGCCCCCTATCGGCACGCATGGCAATATCCTGTGCTGCCTCTGCCCCGAGCGCTTCCGCTGATAATCTACCTTGAGGACCTTGGAGGCTCACCTGCCTGATCATCTCGGCTGTTTGAGGCGTGACGGGGGCTCCCTCGCCTAAGCCGGTCATCCCAGCAACTCGCTCAACGGTCTCACGAACCTGCGGTAACACCATTTCTTTACTCGCCTTAGCAGCAGCTGCGTTGCGCATCGCTTCTGACAAAGGAAGGCTACCAACTAAACCACCAATTCCTTTAGCAGCACCAGCCACCTTGCCCGCAGTCGTAGCCGCTTTCCCGATAAAGTCTAACATCCCTTCGGGCGTCTTGCGGATTTCTTGCTTCTGGAAGGCGGCTCTGCGCAAAGCATTCTGCAGTTGCTGGTCCTTAGTCGTACCAAGGGCGTCAGCGACGCTTGTAGCCCCCGTGCGAGTTGTCAGTCCTGGTAGCACTCGACCCATGATAAACTCCTATGCCTGAGCCATGCCGTCAAATGGATCTCTGCCCTGATTGATGTTTGATCTGATTTGAGCAATCATCTGCAGCGCCAAGGGGTCTCTAGTTGTTCTTGCTAGGGCGTCCAACTCTGCATCTCGTGCTGCTGGGCTTGCCGCTTGGCCAGCGTAGCCGAAACTGGCCTTGTTCAGAAGGCTCCGTTTGTTGCGATCAACAATCGAGCGAAGTTCTGCACTAATGCGCTCAACATCGACACCGGGTTTAGCAATCGACTCAATAGCCTGTTGTGCTCGCTCAACTTTAGCTTGGGCTGTTTTCTCAGCAGCCTGCCTGATCTGATCCCCAAATCGGGTCCCAATGTTCTCCGCTTCACCGCCCACCATCTTAGCAGCAGAAGCAGCGCCAATAATGTTACCCCTAGCACCTTGCGAGGCCATACGAAGAGCCGCTTGCCTGCGCATTTCATTAGTTGCGACACCTTGAGCCTCACGAAGTCGTCCCGGCTCTTGTCCGTACAGATTAACAAGATCGTCCATCCGTCGCGATTCGTTTTGTCGCAAGCGTCTTAGTTCTGCCTGCTGCTGAATCAGCGGATCGTATTGAGCGGTTTGAGCGGCTCGCCCACTACGCACAGGCGATCCATGTGGAATTCCTTCTTCTTCACTCATAACTTACCTCACTTAGCAAAGATGTTTCTTGCCGATAATGTATACTTGAAATCCGCCCTGACCGATAATGACTTCGTTATTAGCCATTTGCTCAAAGCCGTTTGCCGTTTGCTCTATAGCCCAACGCACTTCTATAAACTGCTCGTAGCCATCCTGCGCAAGGGCCGTGTCTGAACCATTCGGCAGATCTGCCATTGGCGACCTTGCTAAATCGAGCGAGTTAGTCTGGCCAGCGAAAACTGGAGGCCCGGTATTGGTAAGGGCTGCGTTAACGGTTGCGTTGTAACCAGATCCTGGAGCGCCTGCTGGGTACACCAGAGGTATACTCAGGAGGTCACCTTGACAGAACGATAATCCCCTTGTCTGAGACTGCAGCCTACTAACTCTGTAGCTGTCGATCGTAGCACGGTTCCACTCTGCGTAAGCCACGTTCCTTGAACTTCGGATGTCGCTACGAATACCAGAGCCAATACCCACTCCTACTTTGTGAGCAAGCCCAGCGGAAGCAGCAGAGGCCCATTGGTTATTGGCACTGTAATCAAGCGCTTTGTCTGCTGTAGCGCCTGCTGACGCTCCTGGTTTCCCGCTGTAATTTACGAACGCAATGACGTGATGCACGGTAAACGGAAACCGGATCGGAATAATCCTACGGTCTACTGTAGGGAGTTTGTACGGTGAGGCCCCCACGAACGGCATCTTCTCCAGCAACACAGCATCGGTATCAACTGAAGCCTGGCTCCCTTTGCAGTACCAACCGTTACCCCACATAGGCACCGAGATAACTTCATAGGAAGCGTCGGTCTTAATGTTGCTTGCACCCCAGCGCCTTGAACGATTGGTCATACCGCCGAGCAGGCCACGCAAGAACTTGACATCAGTCTTAGCGAGAGCGCCGGATACGCCATCATCCCCGCCACCGGTATCTGCTCTGATTACAGCGTCAGCTGCAGGGGTAGCGACCGTTTCGGGGACAGTGTATCGACCCCCGTACTGAGCCGCTGCAGGTAAGTAAGGCGACTGAGGCATATTCTGAATAGTAGCCCCTGAATCCCGCTCAATCAGTTTGGTGCGAAACTTCATGGTCACCAGCAAACTGTCGATCCTCAGCTCTGTAGCAGACTCAGCAAAACTGCCGCAGTCTACAGAAAGAAGGTACGCAGAATATGGATCGAACATAGTATCCAAGTTAGGATTAATGCCGGGATTAAATCTTCGATACTCGCTGTTCCAAAGAATGTTAGGGTAATCCAAAGATAGAACAACGTTGGTCATCTCCGGCGACACCGCTGGCAAACTAGCTACTGTGATGGCTGTCCCCGTAAACACATCAACAGGCTTGCGCTGGATCGTAATGTTGAACGCTGCTTTGTCTGCTTCTGTTTGACTAAGCGAGCCGTTAGACCGAACCGTAACAAACGGAGTAGCCTGCGTGTCCATCGACAAGCCAATGCTCTCTAGGATGTAAACTGGGGTTGTTGGTGACACCATAGCAGTAGGACTAAAAGACTCTTGCGGGGGAGGCAGGGTAAATCCAGCGCAGGCTTTCATGGTCTTTACACCGTCAACATCTTGGAAGAACGTCTTTGGCGTAATGTTACTAAGGGACACGTTAACTCGAAACGACCCAGCGTTGTTTTCAATCTCACTCGAGTCAAACCCCGTTGAGGTAATCCGAGTAAGAGCACTCTGCACTTGTGTGTGGATATGCGAGGTCAAGAGCTTTACGCCCCTGCTCAAACGCTTGAAGCCTATCTTAGACATTCGACAATGGCTCCAGAAGCGAAAGCGTTAGCGACGGAGAAAAGGTATTCCAAGGAGTAGCGCCCCAGTGAGCATACCCAGGGGTTGGTCCTACGGGGTTATACTTAGGAATGCACAAAGCCACCCGGACCCGAGACAGACCCGGTATAGGCAAGTTCAACCCGGTTAGCGTCAAGCCCCATCCGCAAGCTTCCCCGCCCGGAAACGCTGGCACCATACTGTTCGTCGAAGCCACCCCAGGAATAGCCGTCATCTTCCAAGCATCCATACTCATAGCATATTTATGAACGATGGCGTCGGACTGGCTGCGGTCTTCGGGTATAAACGGCGCATCCACTATAACAAACAACTGCACATCCGAAACACTTGGAGCCGCATAAGGAGACGATGCTCCCCCCGGCAACTGGTGCGATGGTGTTGCAGATCCATCGTCTTGGATCATCAAGCAGTCAACATCTTGCAGGATAAAAGGGTTCTCTACCTGAATCGATGTCTCCCAGAACAACTGGTCTAGGACATCACCTACTGGTTGAGTCAGGCTTTTGAAGCCCTTGAATCGCTCTCGGTTGAGCGTCTTCGTAGCCGCTGGCGCTATAACGGGATAAGTCGTGTTGTACGGAGCTTGCTGGAACGGCGAAAACCCTACGACGATCTGATTCTGCACAAACCGTCGTTTGACATAGTAGCCAGGGACCTGATCGCAAATCTCTTCCAGCTCCTGAAGGGCTTGCTCGATACGGTTGCCGTCGATCGTGGTGCCATCAGAGAACTGCTCTTTAGTGATTGTTCTAAGGCTCACGGCACTACTCCAAGAATATTGGCCGCTGAGATGTTAACAAACGGAGCCGCTACCACGTCCGTCAAATTAACACAGCCGACTACTGACCCACGATTAGTGGCACCAGCGTCTTGGTTGTACACCAGCGCCCCTGTGTTGCTCTGGTTACCGTAGAATACGCATCCGATAAAGGCAGCATACGAACCTGTTTCCATTAACAAGTAAGTGTCAGTAGCCGCTAATTGTTTGTTATCCGCTTTGACGATGTGGCAGTTGTTGAGGGCTAACCTAGCATTGTTTCTTACAACAATCGCTGGGTTGTTGCCGTCACAAACCAGTGTAAGGCTTGAAAGAGTTACGTTTCCTGTAACTACGATCTGTTTGCGAACGACCGACCCTGGCGACCCCTTAATTGTTGTTCTACTCCCTTTGGCCTCAAACCCACCGTGCGAGCCAGACAGCAACAGGCCGCCGTAGTCCAGAGTCCTGCGCTGCTGAAGCACTTGGTTTGGCAT
>TARA_R100001463_G_scaffold30110_4_pt1 | contig 21516 bp, 29 predicted proteins | sample TARA_R100001463 | Tara Oceans TARA_R100001463 (sample SAMEA2622242) | marine metagenome | biome: marine biome (ENVO:00000447); feature: deep chlorophyll maximum layer (ENVO:xxxxxxxx); material: "saline water (ENVO:00002010), including plankton (ENVO:xxxxxxxx)" | depth 40 m
TGATGCGACATAGCGAGTTCGGCATCTTTAGATTTGCGCTGAATGATCTCAATCGGCTTATCGCCCTTAGCTGGAACAACCGAGATCTCGATATCAAGTGCGCCACGCCATGCGCTCGAACCTCGCGCCCTATGCTGAGCATCACCAGCAACACCGGTATGATGGACGAGCAAGACTGAGCAGTTAAAGGTTTGCATCAAGTTTGCGCAAGCATCGAGCATACCCTTAGCATCTTGTGCGCTGTTCTCATCACCGAGCAGAAAGCGGTGCAGCGTATCCACAACGATTAGTTTGGGAGGCGTGGGAAGAGCCCGCAGAGATTCGGCAACCTTCTGGTATCCAATATCAGTGTTAAGATCACACCCCGCTTTTGACAGCCACATCTGAAGCGAGCCCACTTTGTGATAGTGTTTCCACGCCGCAACCCGACCCCTCAGTCCATGATGACCCTCGCCAGCAAGGTAGACGACTGGGGCAGGCCGTACTTTATGGCCTCGCCAATCCTGCACACCACCAGCAATCCGAAGCGCCCAGTCGAGGACGACAAAAGTCTTACCGCCGCCGCTTGGTCCATGAACCATCATGAGTGCATTGTCTTGGAGCCACCTTTTAACAAGCCAGGAGATTGGCGCGGGTTGTTGGCTCCACTCATCAGCGGGAACAAGCCAATCGCTAACTTCTGGTGTGAGTACGGACATAAGATCTTGGCCGCTGTTGTGGTAATCGTTGGCATCACCGGACTCAGGAGGACTCACAACCAAAGCTGCATGTTTTGCCGCGGCTTCATGTGCTTTAGCTAGGCCAACGCCCGAGTGATCATTATCGGCAACGATAACAATCCGCTGGGCCTGCCCATACTGCTCGCGAATAGTGCCAGCAACTAAAGGAAGATTACTTGCCGAGAATGCAGTGATAACCATTTCGCCGGTTACCTCACGAATAGTTGCGGCGGTAGCGAAACCCTCAGCAATGTAAATGGTGTCGCTGGGCATACCCAGCGCAAAGTAGCAGCCAGTGACACGACCGCCCCGATGGTAAATCTTGCCCCCACTCCCGTCGATGTACTGAAGCGAGCTGAGCTTGTACGACTCATCGTAAAGCGGAACCATCAGCCGCCCGTCTTGAGCAATGCGAACACCATGAGCCCGAACCTGCTTACGGTCTAAATAGGGATGGTCATCGCTTGCAGTCTGGGCGTTGTCCCAGATGCGAGCCACTTCTTGACGTGTGTTTTCATGCTGTCGCTCAAGCTCCTGACGTCGCAGGGCTTTAGCTTTCTCGATGACTGCTTGACTGCGTGCAATCTCTTGCGGTGTCAGCTCACGCCCCAAGTTTGCGCGCCAGTCTTGTTTGATGTCCTTTCGCCAACAGCCGAAAGCCCCGCCCGGTATGTCGTCACCATGCGCAACATACCAACCAGTTTTACCGCCCTTTTCGTCAGAGTCAAAGCGGTGCATTAAACCGTCGAGGACAATCTCGAATGGTGGACACAAGCCCGCTTTCTCGATTGCGTCGCGCAGTTGCGCCTCTGGTGGATCAACCTGCGTAGGTGATGCGTCGAATGGTTTACCGAATATTTCAATCAAATCGCTCATAGGTCCCCCCGACAAACTTAAGAGTTCGCCGCCCTTTCTAGCTTTTCGTGCTCTTTTGTTAGTGACTCCAATCCGATCATAAGCGCAACGCGGATAACGTCTGAGCGTGATGCGCTAAAGATGCTTGGCCGTAAAACCGGAAGGATATCAATGAGTTGATCGATGCTCTCGATCATATCCGCCGTGCACTTAAATCCTACAATTTGTGACTTCATGTTTAACCTCTCAAGAAAAGTACTTTTATTATCATAAATCTTTTAACACCCTTTGAAAGAAAGTTGCAACGGCTTTTCACATGTGATTAGTTCACTTTGTCGCAGCAACGCGGCACGAAACAAAGGAAACAAGAAATGACTCACCAAACTTTTCAATCTGCAATCACTGCCATCAAAGAAGACCTCGCCGACGGTTCGACTCAAGAGCTGGCGCAATATATCGCAGAGCTTATGTCAGATAATGCGATTGAGCATCAATCCGACGACGGTCTTCGCGAAGCGTTCAACACTTACATTGAGAGCCTGACCGACGATATCGACTTAACCAACATCGATGAGGATGAGCTTTTCAATCAATCTCAAGATCTTATCGAGGCTGGAAAATGGTGGACCTCAGACGACAATCAATCATCAGTCGGCAAATGGGATATCACTACACCCGACGCCGAAATCATAGCTGAACTCGAAGCTCAAGGTTACGAACTGCCATCAGGTAACGGGCGGATTGAAATCGGATAAACGCACGTATTGAACTGGTGCGCCTAAGCGCAAGCAACACTAAACAAAGGAAACAAGTAAATGAAGACATTCATCAGGGTGGAGTATCACCTTCACACAATCACTTTTACTTCACTCAGCAACATCGGCACCGATACCTGCAACTTCTATCACGTGGAGATTGAGGGCCCAGACGGCGAGCAGATCTATGAAGAGGTTGAGCTTGAGAACTGGACCGGCTTAGACAAAACCCTTACGAAGCTCCAGAAGTTTATTGACATTCCGGCAGACGAGCGAGGTGCGTTGCAATGATGATTACCGTACCGGAAAGCATTCGAGCCGCCATGCGTTCAGACTCACAACGCGACGCGATAGAAGCGGCATTTGCACTGAAGCAATCCTATTATCAGGCGCGCGGGTTTTCTCGCGCAGCGGCGACAGAACGGGCTTGGTCTTCATTGATCCAGGATCTCCCAAACAAATTTAGCTGGAGTTGAGAATGTTTCATTTAGGTTTTCAAAACAAGCGTCGCAGAGGCGGGGCTATATCGCTTCAGTTTGCGGTAATGTTGCCACGGGTCAAACCGTACTCTCTATTCATCAATTGGTGCCGACGAGGTAAAACTTCGATTACAGAGCGTCGCTTATCTTTTCGTTGGCCGCGTCTTAGGGTGATACAGGTGGGGCCGTTTCTTGATCGGGCATCGATTCTCACGATGGCTCGCGGCGCTATGAATGCAATCTTAAACCGCTAAAACAAAGGGGCAGATAATGAGTAAGCAAGACAAAGAAATTATGGAAACTGAGGGCGATGTCACGTGGGAGCGTGAGGAGCTTTACCACGGCTTTGGTGATTGGAATCGCAAAGTGAATGCCGTCCTCTTTCACCTTTTCACTTGGAAGATCATAGCGTTTGCGCTGCTTGCAATGACGGTGATTCATTTCACGGCGACGGCAGCATTGGCGCTTGAGCGTGATAGCGTTTACAAGACCACGGGCAGCACCGTTCGTTTTGAATACAACAAGCATTTGTTTAGCCTGCCAGGCTATGACGTCATTCTGAAGCGTCGCGAGTTTCACGACAGACGGGAGACGCTGGCAGAGGCGGTGAGAAAGGAGCGAGAGCGAGAGCTTGAGTTGCTGGAGTTTCAAAAGAAGCGGCTCCAGTATCAAAAGGAAAACGTTGGGCTGGCTGAGCTACCCGACGCACCAGGAGAAGATATTCTTGGTGAACTTGGAATGAGAGGCCCTGCGGGCCATTAAAGGAGAAACAAAGTGGTTAAGATTAGTAGGACATCAGACACAACATACCAGCACCTCAAGGTGTTGACGTATGGGGGCGCAGGGGTTGGCAAAACCACGCTTTGTGCAACGGCCAAAGACTGCATCATCATTAGCGCCGAGAGCGGGCTATTGAGTCTGCGCAATCATGACCTTCCGGTCATCGAGGTTACGAGCTTGGCAGAGGTTCAGGAGGCTTACAAGTTCTTGACGGAGAGCGACGAGGCCAAGGGCTTTCGTTGGGTATGCATCGATTCATTGAGTGAGATCGCAGAAGTCGTTCTTGCTCAGGAAAAGAAAAGCAGCAAAGATCCAAGGCGCGCTTATGGCGAGCTTCAAGATCGCATGGCTCAACTCATCCGAGCGTTCCGAGACTTACCTCGTCACGTTTACATGAGTGCAAAGGCTGAGCGTTTGCAGGATGAGAACGGGGCGATGCTCTGGAACCCATCAATGCCAGGGCAGAAGCTTGGGCAATCGTTGCCATACTACTTCGACGAAGTGTTTGCACTTCGAACAAAGCAAGTAGAAGACGAAGTGCGCCGAGCGTTGCAGACTGGTAGCGATGGCGTGTGGACAGCGAAAGACAGAAGCGGGTCGTTGGCCCAATTTGAAGAACCAAACTTGGAAGCAATTCTTAACAAGATTATTAACTGAAGGAAGAAACATCATGGCAACTTTAAACTTCAACGCAAGCAGCTATCAATTTGATGACAACGAGCGGGGCGGCTTTGAGCCCATCCCTGAAGGTTACTACCACGTCATCGCCATTGATTCAGAAATCCGTGAGACCAAAGCGGGTAATGGTCGGTACATTCAATTCAAGTTTGAGATCACCGACGCGGGACCGTTCCAAGGTCGCTACGTTTGGGATCGTTTCAATATGCAAAACCCAAACCCGAAAGCCGTTGAAATCGCTCAGGAAAACCTGGCGCGTTTCTGTCAGGCTGCCGGGCTAAACTCTATCAGTGACTCGTTCGAACTTCATCACCGACCGGTCAAGGTCAAGATCGCTCAGCGTGAATGGAACGGACAAGTGCAGAATGAGATCAAAGGATATCGGCGCGCCGAGCTTGGTAACGCAACTGGGACGCAACCGAAGCAAGACAACAACCTCCCGTTCTGATTGAGCGGATCGAGCGTCAGCCCTTTGGGTTGGGCTGGCGCTTTCTTTCTAACTTTAACTCAGGTGAATGACATGGCGAATTGGATCAAAGCGAGACAGGTGTTTAGGACATCGGACTCAACAAGCATGAAAGATGCGACCCCCATTGTAAAGCCGGTGTGGACCAGCATGGTAGGTAAGCGTGGGCTAACAGGAGAGTGTCGCAACTATTTAATCAATCTGGATTCTGCAATTCATATTGCGGACTGGGGAAAGCATCGTCTCGTTATCGACGGGAAAGACTGCGGAACCGTTCCAGTGGTGCGAATACATTTCGCAGCAACAGATGAGCAAGCGATTGAAGAAAAGTGTATCATTGCAGATTTCAATATGATCGTAGGAAAAGTTTCAGCCGAAAGGGTCGAGTAATGAATGATAATCACGCCAAATACAATGACGGCGAGCTATCGCCGAAAGAAGAAAAGCGCCACTGGAAGCGCTTAGAGCTTGAGGAAGAGGCGCGCGAAGAGCGCCGAGCTGAGCGCCAGGCAGAACTCCGAGAGCGTTATTGGGAGAATGAGTAGAATGAGAACCACTCTTCAGATACTCGATGAGCGTTTGGAGCGTGAGCAAGATGCCACCCATCGGCCGCACTTAGGTGCGTCCGGTGTTGGTGGTGAGTGCGAGCGCAAGACGTGGTATTCGTTTCGACACGCAAAGGCTCCGAACTTCAACGCCGAAACTCTGCGTAAGTTTGCCGATGGTCATTACAGCGAAGAGGTGGTTGCCGAGCAATTGGGGAAAGTTGTCGTTCTATCTGGTCGTCAGGCTCGTTTTCAGGACGGGCACTTTGGTGGATCTGTCGACGGCATCATTGAGGCTGGACTAGTGGAGGCACCGGACGAGCCGCATATCTGGGAGCACAAGTGTGTCTCGGACAAGCGTTATGATGAGCTTCACCGATTGCGTGAGCGTCATTCCCTTCTTAATGATGAGGGGTCCGTCCTTCTGAAATGGATGCGCACGTATTACGAGCAAGCTCAAATATATATGTACAAGCTTAAGCTCGATTGGCACTACATGACCATTGCGAGTGCAGGGTCTCGGCGTCTGCTCAGTTTACGCACGCCGTTGGATGAATACTACGCCAGGGAGATCGAGGAGAAAGCGCAACGCATTATCACCACGCGAGAGGCACCGCGCCGGATTGGTGACTTTGATTATTGGCTTTGTCGTTTCTGCGATTATGCTGGCATGTGTCACAACAACGAGCAGCCAGACAAAAGTTGTAGAACGTGTCGATACTCGGAGGCCGTTCCAGATGGTCGTTGGAGTTGCAGCTTTTACGCTAAAGAGATCGACGGACGTGGTGACGAAAATAATTGTAAAGAGTACAGACGTTTCTTGGATGGGGGTCCAATCGTCGAATAGAATCGGAGAACGCTAAGCCATTCCCCCGAGGGTCACCGAACACGTTTCGAGAGGTGGTCCATACATGGATGGCTTGCGGCTCGAGGGGGCGCGCACCCCCTCGGGCATTGGGGGCACAATGAGTGATGAGTTTAAAGACAGAATTATGGCAAGCCTGGACTCGTTCTATTCGAAGAATGATCCGAGCTATCGCAAAGCTAAAACCAAGGCGAAGAAGAAGCGCACCAAGAGCGACATCCCAACGGAGCATTGGGAGCAAGTTCAGGTGGTTAACTGGTTGCGCAAGAACGGTTGGGTTTACTTTGCCGTTCCTAATGGGGGCAGTCGTAGCAGCGCCATCGAGGGTAGCAGAATGCGAAGCGAGGGCGTTTGTGCTGGGGTGCCTGACCTTATCTGTATTGCTCCGGTGCAGTGCGTCATTGAGATGAAGAGAAGCAAGCGGGGCAGAGTTTCCGAAGTGCAAAAGGAATGGCTTGAGAAGTTCGAGGCCACGGGCAAATGGGCGTGCAAAGTGGCACATGGTCACGAGGAAGCCATAGAGTTTCTAAAGGGATTGGTTGAATGATCGCGGCTATCGGAGGGGTCCTAGCCTTGATCGTTCTATTTGTAATTATGGAGGTCTGGTCGGTGAACAAGAGCACCAAAGATCTCAACGAGAGGATAAGAAAGTTTCGGAGGGGAGACCATGGGGGAGAAGAGTAAACCAAAAGGCTGGTATCTTAAAGAGAAGAGAAAAGAGCTGGCTATGCAGATAAGAATGGTGAGGCGATGGATTGAAAGCTGCACCGACATAGACAGGATAGAGGACTTAAAAGAGTACCTCTGGCGGCTTGAGTACAAAGAGATTTTCTTAGCAAGAAAGAAATAAACCAGAAGAAGAACTTTATTGTCAGGCTTTGCGCTTTCGGAGCTTCGCCAGTGTTTGGGCAAAACGCGCACGCTGGCCCAGCTTGCCGCCCTTCTTCGCAGCCGCCGCTAACTTCTTAGCAGAGATCTTCTTTCCCGCCTTCACACCAAGCTGCTTACGCAAAGCACCCGGTTTCTTGATTGCATCCTTAATAAAGTTCTTTTTCTTTGCAGCCATCACTTACCCTTCTTCGGGCCTTTCTTGGTGCCTTTCTTAACGGTCATCTTCTTCTTGGGTGGCCGTCCAACTTTGCTTCCGTATGTTCCTTTTCCTTGTGGCATCACTTCTTCCCCTTCTTAAATGTTGATACATTGCGAGGCTTGCCACCACTAGGGAGACCAGCCTTGCGTTTACGCTTAACTGCGGATGTCTTCTGCGCCTTACTCATCTTCTTAGCTTTGGCTTTCGGTACGCATTTAGGGTAGCCCTTGCCACCGGACTTCTTGCGGCCACACGGCGGGTGTGAGCCGTCCTTATTGGTGCGGCTAATATCTACCCAATCCTCATCAAACCACTTTGCTAAACCTGTCTTAGCCATCACTTGCCAGCCTTGCGTTTACGCTTAGTGCTGGTCTTCTGAGTGCGCCAAGAGCCGCCCATCTTCTTATATTCCTTGACCGCATAAGCGTTGGCGTAAGCCGATGGATAAACATCAAACTTAGAACGAGCCTTGGCTTTTGCCCTGGACCACTTTGCTTTGTCGGTTGGAACATTCTTCGTCGCCATCACTTGCCTACTTTCTTCATGGCATCTTTATGAGCCTGCGTGAAAGTTTTGCCTGCACGCATTGACCTGCGCATCTCAGACATGTGCTTCTTCGTGTGATGCACCGAGTGAGATTTCAATGTCTTCTCTTGTCTTGCTGTTAGCTTCTTTGTCGGTTTCTTTTTTGCGGCCATTAGATTTTAATCCCCACGTCCAAAAGAGCTTCAAGGCGCTTGGTCTCAAGCTTATACTTTACTTCATTACGCATTGCGTTAAGGTCGAGGTGAGGACCAGGGCATTGCTTCTTGGGGTCACTGCTTGAACCTGGAAGCTCGGTGTGGCCGTGAATCGTTAGGCCATAACCGGCAAGCGCCGTAAGCAAATCAATCAATGCGCATTCTTGCTCATTGGTTGGAGCGTGCTTTGTGAAGTCACCGATGCAAGCAACCGACACGCTAGAGCTATTCCACTTCTTTGCATGGGGTCCGGTATCAGTCATTGGCAGGCATTGGTCGATGGTGCCATCTTTGCGAATGATGAAGGTGTAAGGCATTTGACCGCCAGTGTACGAGCCCGCCGCATATTTGCTGGTGTCCTTAAAGGAGCGGCTAATCTCTGGGCCAGTCTCGCCGAGTGAGTCGCCAACCTTATGCACTACCACTTTAGCAATCTTTGAGATTTCTCTCATGCGTGGCTTGCCGTCGTCGCACTCAGTAATCTTGTTGAGGACGTAGGTCATTTGCGGCTCTTCTTCCCGACGCACTTCCAGCGTTTGCGCGAAAGGTTTAGAGGAGAGTTTGGATCTTTGGCCGCTTTGGGGAACTTCTTCTTTTGTGCGGCTGAGCGTGCGCAATAGGCATCGCCCTTACTTGTCCCTGGTTTAACACGAGGACCGCCGCCCTTAGCTTTACCCGCCTGACCATAAGAGACTTTCTTCTTACGCCCGGTCTTGGGGTTCTTAACGACTTTTACTTTCGCTTTACCTTTTGCTGGCTTTACCATCGCACCCTCAGTCCGGCCATCGCGGCCCAGTCTTTCGCCCCGACGTGCCCCGTCGCAATCGCCTCCACATGCTCATTGATGCGAGCGGCAGCATCAAGAGTGCCGACGACGCCGCTGAGGCTGTTAGCACTAAGACCAAGATCGATCCGTCCACCGCTGTCTGGAACCGCTGCCAGCGCACGCGTTACTCTGCTTGTGAGCTGGCTTGCTGCTTTCCCGCTTCAGCAACCGCTTCTGCGCCCATGAGAGACGACTTAATCTTAGCACGACTATTGGCATAAGAAGCCCCGCAAACGGCACTTAGAACGCCACCAGCGAGCGTGAGCCACTGGTTATCGCCTTGCGACTGCTCAAGGGTTGCGATAATAATACCGGCAATCATGCCGACTAGGTTGAGCCAGAACTCTGATGATTTAAATCCGTTAGTCTTGTTGGCTACGCTTGGCATGTTCAATCCCCCTTTGAAATGCTAGGAACTCGCGGAACTCTTCGCGAAACTCGCAAACGTCTCGGTGCGTCCTAGCCATTTTGTCCCGCAGGTCGCCAATGTCTGACTCCATGCGATTGATTTTCTCTTCTACGATAGTGATGCGATTGCCCGTGTTCTTGACGTTATCGTAGACGGTTCCCCCGTTGGCCTTGGCTTTGCGCGTCTCGTAGACCCGCATTGCCCAAAGAAGGCTCATAGTCAGAACACCGGTGATACCGCCGGAAGCAAGCGTCTCCTCCACCACTACTCTCCATCATCCGGTGGCGGAATATTACCCGCCCATTCGGCAGCTTGTGGCTGCGTGTAGATAGTCCAGCCAGTTGCTCGGAATGCGTCTAAGTCACCACCAGCCATTAAGGTCGGAGAGTTGCATTTCCAAATCGTATGGACGCCATCGCTCGCACCTAACGCACAATTGGCTCGATTGAACTCTGCCGAGGTTCGGTAGGTTGGATGCACCATTACCGGTTCACCTTCAGGGTCCGGGTAGGTAGGGTAGTCGTATCGAGTGACCGCCGAGGGCAGGTCATCGTCAAGTTTGTTCACCGGTACTAATACGTAAATCCATGAACCACTACTCATTGTCTAATCCTTTTATAAGACGAAGGTCGGAATAATAATTTCGCTTCACTTCGTCATCGCTCCAAGTTCTTTGCGCTGCTTTGAAAAGCGCGACCGGGGTTGTGCCTGTTATAGTTGCGTGCGTAGCACCGGAGCCGCCTATATTAACATCACTAAAGGTTGTAGGTAAGACTAGGGTTCTAGCGGCGGTCGTTTGCAATGCGCCGTTGGTGTACATCTTCGCCGTATTAGTACCGAAGTCGAGAGTGAATGATAGACACGCCCACTCGTTGGGGTCATACGTGACTGCGGCGTCGGCGCTTCCTGAGCCCGCCGAAACAGGCATTTCAAGCCCCCAAAGATTAGCGGAATTTTGAGTATACATACTATATCTTTGAGTTGTGGATGTATTCGTTGTTGCCACAATGTATGCGTTGCCGGTGGTCTTTCGACCACGCACCCAAATGCTACAGGTAAACCCTTGACTGGTCGGAAACACGTCTGCGCTTGCTGGGATAATAGCGATCACGTCATTATCGTTTTCGGTCTTGTTAAGAACCGAGACGCCGCGACGTTTTAGCGTGAAGTCACCAACGATAGTCGAGCCGCTGGCGTTTTCTGGGAAGGACGCCAGAATAGGATCGCCGATAACTGTTAAATCGTTTGAGCCTTTTCGATCTTTAATTGTGGTCAAATCATCCATAAACCATAGGTTTGTAAGCGTAGCACTCGACGCGTAATTGCCTGTATCGTTTCGCGGATCGTAGTCTGGACCTTGATTATATAGCTCCAGAATTTCAGCGGTCGACAGATCGTCAGACCAAAAGCCCATGCTAGAGCAGGTGCCATGACACGGTAATCCTGCGGAGTGTCGTCCGAAAATTCGATATTCAGTACCGAGCCAATCGAGCGTAAAAGCTGGTGTATGTTTAACGCCGTTCTTAAAGATACCGGCTGAGGTTATCGCGATATGAGACCACTCACCTACAGCGCAAGATACTCCCGTATAGACGACCCCCGCCGTAGAGCTATAATACACGATCTGAGAGAGATCATAATAAAACTGATAGAGACCCGGTGTGTTCACTTCAAACCAAACATCTGCATTTACACTACTGCCCCTGAACCACCAAAACGCGATCGTAAAATCGGAATCAAAAGCGGGAATCGTTGCCGATAGCTTTTCGGCTGCGTTGTCGTCCCAGTAGATCCTTGACGCACTTTGCTGCAGTCCCAATTGCGGACACGGTACGGGTTGAGCGAATTCCATAGAGGACGAGCCTTTATCTTCCGCTGGTTCGCCATCTGCGCCCATGTCTTGGAAGTATCGACCGCCGGTGGCACCTGTATCGTTGTAATCGCTTAGTGGGTAGTACCGCCGCAGATTGCTAGCACTAACGCCGGTGGGTAAGACTTGCTCGGGGTTGTGGTAAAGCTCGCGAACTTGGGCCGCTGTCAATTGAGAGTTAAAGACCTTTACCCCTGCGATCGCACCATCGAAAAACGTAGCACCGCCCCTCGCACCAATATCTAAGACATTTTGTCCTGCCCACCCCTGAGCACTCTTAGAAGTTGTATTCTCTACGCCATCAATGTACGCCTTGATCGTGTTGTTTGCGGCGTCGCTTTGATCAACCGTCATCGCTAAATGATACCATCGACCCGCCGTCAAAGTGGTTTGGTGAATGATGGCATAGTCGCCGGTGGTATCGTTTCCATAAAAGTACACGGCACCAGTTGAAAGAACAAAGATCAGAAACGCATTGTCGCCAAGATTACCGCTTGTGACAATGTTCTGATTTGACCCAATCGCATCAGCGTTTACCCAAACAGAAACAGAGAAGAAGTCGCTTGAGTTGCTATAGATTGTTGCTTGTAAGTGATCAGCCGATCCGTCTAGCAGCACCGCCCGTCCCGTATACACTTGCGCCATTGCCGCGTTTTGTGTCAAACTGAGACCGCGTGGGAGTTGGGCTCTATCGACACCGAACGTCGGTGAGTTGTTGGCTGTTAGATTATTACCGGTTGCGCCGCTGTCATTTGCGTTGGTTTCAAATAAGTATCGATGGATAAGGTCCGCGCTTGTGAGACCTGTCGGGACCGTTTGACCTGGATTGTTTAGAAGCTCTCTAATCTGATCTTGCGTAAGCGTCTCGTCATAAACGCGAAGGTCAAAGAGCTTCCCCTGGAAGTAATTACTTCCGCCCAAATATCGGCCAACCTCGAAAGTGACATCTGACAAATCGACCGCAACGGTATTGCTCGGGGTTCCGTCGATCCCGTTTTTATACAGCTTCACATTACCTGCGCCCGGTGCAACCGTGAGCGCAAAATGAAACCACTCGTTAAACTCTACCGTGTTTGATGTATTGACTGACGTGCCATTGTCGAAGAAGTACAAAGCGCCCGGATTTGCGTTAGTGATCGAAATCGAAATAGCATTACCCGCGCCGCTCGTATTTCCTGTGTTTACGATGTAATCATAGGATGCTGACGTTCCTTCTCGTTTAGCCCATCCCATAATGGTGAACGAATCACCGAGCGCGGAGCTTAGTTCTGCGTTTAGGTATTGATTGGATCCGTTGAGTTGGATTGACCCATCACCGCAAAACTTCGGCTCACTCCGAAAACCTACGTCCGCCGTCAAGCCGCGCTTGGGGTACGACCTAGCTATGTCTTTTGGTGGTGCCATCGTTAAGCCATATCCAAGCCGAGTACGTGGCCATAAATCTGGTCCGCGCCATCGTTGGTAATATCGAACGCAATGCGGTCAATGTCACCCGCGCCAGTGCTGAGTGTTGGTGAAATGCCTGAGTCAAACTTAGTACTGGTGAATGTCACGGTCCTTGAACCTGAGCCATCTTGCACAAAGTCCACCACAACGCTCTTGCCTTCACTGGTGCCTGGACCGTTACTGAACGCCAAGGAAGTGACGTTACCGGTCAGAGTAAGCTCTTGGTAATAGCCATTGGCGAAATCAATGGTCAAAGCACCAGAGACATTCGCTTGAAAGAAGTCGCCTTCGCCCATCTTGCCGCCACCGCCAGCAACGGCAGGGACATTAACAACTGTCTGAGTCATCAGTAGCCTCCTTCGACTTCGATGAGCACGACACCGGCAGAAGAGCTTGCTACGGTGTAGTCAATTCGAAACTTCGGCACGTTGTAACTAACAGCAAACGTAACACCGCTGCCTGGCGATACCGCTGGAGTCGATGACGCCTCCTCGGAGGCAACGCCGTCGCTAAAGATACGCATAAGCTTGACTGCGCTAATGTCTGGACCGCTGACATTACGAATTGCTACGGTTACTTCTTTTTTGTGAAATAGCTCAAACTCGGGGCCAGTAACAGACGTTGAGTCGCTCGTTACCTTTTTAACGATTTGCCCTACAGAGCTAGATTGTCCTTCAATTACTGTCGCCATGTCAGGCCTCCATCATTCGCTGTCCGGGGGTCTGGAAGGCGGCTGCCGACTTGCGTAGCTGACCCACTCCCCCCTGTGTCATGTTAACCCCTCCACCTTGTTCTTGGCCAGGGGATGTGTACATTTGTTGATTCATTGCCACGAACTCAGGGGAGACCGTGGACTCCATGCCCGCACCATAAGTTAGCCCCATCTGCACACGGGATGCGTATGGGAGTTCTTTGCGGGCGCGGGTAAATTTATCAAACACCGACTCTGTTACTCTGGAGTAAAGGTCAGGGTAGATTGCCTTAAAGGGGTCTGTCACCTGACTAGTAAGAGTGTTGTTTGCCAAGTGATAGTAGAAAAGCTTCACTGGGTTGTTAATTACCTCTACGGCCACCGCAAAGTTTTGCTTTTGCTCTGGTGTTGGCTCTGGGTCGTATCGATCTAAAAGACCTGGCTCAGCAAGGTCAGGCGTAACTTCTGCAAGATAATTAAATGCCCGAACCGTTGCACCCTGAAGTGGCTCGCTCAGAGCCTCAACACCTGGAGACTTAATGGACTCTACAACACCGGCTAGTCTTTGAGGGTCATCTCTTAGTTCTCTAACGCGCTTAACTGTTTTTTCGTATTTTTCATCATCAGGCACATCACCAGGTTCCGCGATAATTGCACCCGTTGCCCCCAAAACTCGACCAAGAACCGAAGTTCCTCTCACATATTTCTCTGGGGCTTTACCTGCGATAGCGACATTTAGCGCGTAGTCCGCACCCCTATCAATCGCCTGACTGGTCTTTCGAGCCACATTAGACAGAGCAGAAACGGTTTGCATAAACTGCAAAGGCGATGACTTAAGTCGGTTTGCCACCAAGATAGCAGCACCGGCTTGGCTAATTCCTGGGATACCACTTGCGGCGGCTAAGGCAGCAGCGGCATCACTAGCAGAAGTGCCGCCTTGTGCTCTGTACGCCAAGAGCTGCTCGATGTTTTCGTCGGCTGGTTTAGGTACACTGGCCTCCGCAAACTCTTTAACTCTGCCTTTCATCACATCAAGCTGAAGAACTTCTTCTTGAATGTCCGCGAGTCTTTGAGTTACTTCCTCAGGCAGCACAACGTCTTTGTTAACAAAACTCTCTAATGATTCCATTAACTTAGAGTATGATGATGCAATGTTGTCCGCAGCTTCCTGCGATACGCCAAGGCCCTCAAGTGACTTAGCATCAGAGGCCTCATCAAAAAGCTCTGACATGCTTTTGCCTTTGAGCCGCTGTATTTGCTCAATGGACTTTTGATACTCACCAAGGCGGTTTGTTCTGGATCGAGTTCTCTCAATCGCTTCACGGATCTTATTGAGTTTCTTCCGTAGTTCAGGTCTCCCTGCAAGCTCGGTAAACTCAAGAATCTGGTCATCAATAGAAGATAGAAGCGGCTCGATTACATCCGGCATACGGTAGAAGGTAACCGTGTCGCCAATGCCTCTTCTTCGCGTAAAGATTTCATTGCGAAGTTTCTTAATTACTTCCTCAGGCAAAAGGTCATCAAGTTTGCCAACATTTCCAAGCAGCGTTCTGGACGTATCGACAATTCCAAGTCTGGCTTTTTCTAAGGCCGCAGCGCCACCGAATATGTCTTCATCGATATGTAGCTGCTTAAAAAAGTCTTTTGCGGCAATGGCATCTCTCTTCAGACCACCAGGCGTGAAGTCACCCGTAGCTTTTGCGATTTGATTCGGCGCGTACTCTAGTTGCCGCAATACTTTTCGTTGCTTGCGGTAAATCTCCAACAAGTCTGCGTTGGATATAGCGCCTTCTTTTTGAGCCCGGGTTAAAACGTCTCCGTAGAGTTGCCGTGCAGATTCAATCTCTCCAATAGCATCTCGGATAATTTTCTTTGCTTGCTCAGTAATTCGGGGATCACTCAGCATTCGCGTGTATGAATCTAAAGACCTTTGGTAAAAACCCTCTTTGCCGTTGATGGCCTGATTAAGAGCTTTGCCTTGATCTACGGTAGAGAAAACGCGTTGAGCAGCTAAGTCGTCGGCAAACCTTTGATCGATAACTTCATCGATTGTGCTGGCAACCTGATAATCTCCAAGCCGAACCTTGGTATCTCCGAACTCACCAAGAATGCCACGGGCACCGCTGGTTATATCGCCAAGGTCGTCAGCCATGCCTCCAAGGATTTCATCTTGGCCATCTGCAAAAGCTTGCGCCGCCCTTGTCTTTGATTCGTTTAGTTGGGCACTAAGATTGTTTAACGCTTTTGTGTTCTCAGATTTGTTGAGAGCGTTGTACTCTTTGCGAAGGGCTGCAATCTCTTCTTTGAAGTACGCCTTGATTTCGTCGGTGTCCTTGCCGGCAGCTCTCATCTCCTCCGCATACTTCTGCATGTTGTCGATGCGGGCTGCGATGCCTTGAAAGTCTTCTTGAAACCGCAAGACTTTTGACAGCTCATCGGCCATTGCTCGCTGGACGCCAGGGTCATCCGCAGCAATAAACTTAGCAACTGACTCAGAAAACCCATCACCAAATCTATCTACAGAGTCGGAGTAAACCTTTTTAGCGAGCGCATTCGCTCCTTTAATTGTGCCCGCTGCCAGGGTTTTAGCACCAGACAAAACACCACCAACACCTGCGCCAAGCATCAGGCCATCAGGTATTTGAGCAGCACCATAGCTTAAAAGTTCTTCAGCGGTGGCATTAGGATTCTCAAGGAATTTATCTGCCATTCCGTAGGTAGCAGAAGCAACACCGCCCTCTACAGCACCGGCAATAGCCAATGGGGCGACTGACCTAGTAGCCTTCCCGACTAACCCTTCGCCTGCGACTTTGGCAATCGGGGCAGCCGCAGCTTTCTCCGCAGCACGGGCAACCATACCGGCGGGGGTCTTTCTTGCGAGAGCAGCAACGCCACCTCTAGCCGCAGCACCAGCGCCACCACTAAGGATCGCAGAAGCAACACTAGTACCAATGTCACCGGTATAATACGCGCCAGGGAATGCTTCTTTTGCCGCTGCAAGTTCTATTGGGTCCATGGCCAACTGGCCTAGTCCCAAAGTAGCACCAGAAACAGCACCACGGCCCAAAGCCTCTAATCTGCCGAGTACGGGGCTTTCCTGAAGATCTACGGCCTCAGCCAAAACGTCCGCTTCATATTGGCTAATTTGCCGATATGCAGGATCGTCTCGAAATCGGACAATGACGTCAGCTTGACTCAACGGCACCGCATAGGGCTTACCGTCTTTCTCAAAGTATGCCGTTTTCTGTGCCGGTGATTCTGCCATCATCTACCTTCGTACTCTAGTTCTGACCATTCTTTCTCATTATATCCTGGTGGAACATAGTCACCGTCAGCGGTCATCACATAGCCAAACTGATCTTTCATATACTCTTCAGCAATTTGATTTGCCCGGTCAAAGTCAGCTCCTTCAACAATTGCGCTATTATAGACAAGGGCTGCGCTTGCTTTGTTCTGTAAGTACTCAAGGTAACTCTCAAGCCTTTCAACTGTTGTATTTGGTTCAGCAAGAAGATCTCGGAACACCTTAACATCCTTATCCGAAATCGACGACGCCGATTGGCCTTGAGATGCTTGGCCAAAAGCGACTGCGTTAATTTTGGTGTAAAAATCTTTAAGAGCTTGAATTCTTGGTGACGCACTGGTCAATCCAGCTTCAGTTAAAGCTCCTAATGTGGTGTCGGTTGGATTAGAAATAAATTTTCTCATCAGCTTGTCTGTGACTGAGTTGTCAGTTTCAGATTGCTTTAATAAAGCACGTGCTGCCTTTAACTCACCCACCAACTTACCTGACTCAGAAATCTTACCCGCAGACAATCGTCGCGTTGTTTCACCGGTGGCAGCTTTCTGGCTAACCCTTGCATTAAATATTGATTGCTGGAACTGAGCATTTGCTTGAGCTTCCTGATTTTTAATCTGAGCCCTAAGATTTTCTGCTTGCTGAGATGCTCCAACTGAATCAAGCGCCACGTCCATAGTCACCCTGGCTTGATCCATAAGCGCACGCTTGGTGTTTGCAAACGCGGTCTCTGCATTGCCAAGAGCTTGCATAGATCTCGCATAAGCGTTCTCTGATAGATTCACCTTATCGCGCAGTCTGTTGTATTCGTCTTGTTGCCGCTTGGCCTCTCGATCAATCGCCTGATTGATAAGGTCTAAGCCAACGTTTCTGCCTTGCCCGCCTCGAAAACCACGGGCTGCTTCACCAAGTGCGATGGCAATGCCTGCAAAAATCTTTGATGATAGATTTGAGTAAGGGCCTTCTTTGCTTGGCTTGTAGCCCTCTAAGGCTTTATTTGCAGCCTCAAAGTCTTCTTGAGTTTCTTGCTCAATCTCTCTTGCGCGTCGAAGCCTGTCTGACTCCTGCATCTGTTCTACGCGTTGACGCTCGGCTTGGTATGTGTCAATTGCCGCCTGTCTCTGAGGCGTCAAGTCTTCAGGCAAAACAAAGCGAGCCGCTGAAGGTGCGCGAATACCAAGACTCGCTAATCCTTCTGTTCGGGGGCCTACTCTTTGCCGAACATACTCAGCCGCACTAATTTGATCAGAGCGAGGACCTTCGGTTGAAACACCAGATAGGTCTACTATTTCGGTGTCGGTCTGAGTCGGCTGAGTTGGCATTGAAGCGCCTCTCATTGAAGCCGGAAGAGGCGCTTGCGCGATACCAAGAATTCTTTGAACGGAAGCCGGGAGGGCAACCGGTTTTAATGGTTGATTTGATGGAACTAAATTAGGGTCAACCGTGGCGTAAAGATCTCCATAGGGACTAGCACTCTGAGCTGCAGGCTGTTGACCCGTGGGCGTAAAAGCTTGAGCTGCTCTCTTGTTATCAGCCCTTTCTCGGGCCTCACGCTCTGCTTTAAGTATATCGGCGATTGACATCACTTACCCTCCAACTTCTTGAGGCGATCGTTAAGGTTCGCCATGCCCGCAAGCAACTTACCGAAACCTTCAGGGATAGTCTTCACGCCATCGACTTCTTTGACCATTTCTTCCGGCATGTCTTGAGCCATTACACCGTAGTCGCGCTCCCCATCAATATCGTACTCTTTGGCAGAGAGAGCGTCTAGCATCTTGCGAGTCTTTGGATTTCCATCCTTAATGTTAGACTTCATATCTTCATCAGATATTTCCTGACCGAGTGCCCCGCCAAGCTGGCCACCGGCCGCCATGGTTGCAGCACCTACGGCTGGACCACCAAAGAAACCAAGTGCCCCGATAGCTGAGCCAAGAGCACTACCGATGCCTCCACTAAACATTCGATCACGCTCTTCTTCCGCTGCTTTTCGAGCTTGTGCCTCTTGGTACTGTTGAATTTCACCCTGAGTCTGTAATTGCTGCATCATCTCGTCAGTCTGACGAAGACGCGCTAAATCCGCTGCTCCTGCCTGTGCTGCCGCTTGCGCCCCACCAGCACCTACCGCTCTTTGCGCTGCTTGTTGAGTTGCTCCAGCAAACGGGCCACGGGCCGCTGCACCAACGCCCATTTGCGCCCCGGCAAGTTCGCGTTGCTGCCGCATAATGTCCTGAGCAGCTTGGCTCCTGCGCTCGCGGGTTCTAAGACCACGGGCCTCCTCGCCTAGACCAACAAACTGATCTATTTGAGGACCGCGCAAACCAGCGTCTTCTGCTCTGCTTGTGAGCCGACCTTGTGACTCACCAAGGCGTTCACGTCTCTGCGCCCTATATGTTTCTTTCAGTGAATCTATTGCTTCTTGTGTGGGCAATCCGAATGACATCTTCACATACCCCCAAATCTTACACCGGCCTGAATTGTACCTATCAGGTCTTCGTAAATTTTCTGTTGCCTCTGCATGTCTCGGGCAACTTTCGTGCTCAAGTCATCGCTGATTGTAGCGTTGTTAAGTATGAACTCTAAAGACTCTTGCTTTTGAGCAAGGTCCGCAAGGTTGCCGTAATAATTAGCCACGTCGTCAGGAGTAGCTGTTCCAGAACGATACTTATCAAGAAAAGTATTTAACTTTAAAAGGCCTTCATCCCCACCTTTAAGATTCATTTCTAACGCTGCTCTTGCAGACTGTTCGTAAGGCGTCATTCTTTGTCGCGTAGGAGCGACCGCTGCATCAAAACCAGAAACTACACCAGATGGCCCTAGCGTCGCGGAATCATCAAGACGTGTAGAGCCAATGTCTGCTGCTAAAGGAGTGACCATATCCATTCCTTCAAAAGCCTGATTGCCAAGCTCAGGATTAAACTCTCTTTCGAAACGTCTTGCCTCCGCTGCGTTAAAAACACTCCTAGCTAACGCCTCTTGCTCCATCGCTCTTTTGGCGGCATCTTGCTGCCCCATTTCAGAGCCAGCGTACAATCGCTGAAGCGTATCTTCGCCAGGATCATAGTTTGGATTTGCGTTTAGGAAGTCGACCGCACCTTGAGCGCCGCCCTCTGCCTCGGCAGCCTTCAAGCCCTCAGCTAAAGCATTTTGCTCTGCAAGGTAACTAGCACCTTGTGCCGCTAATGTGCTTGCAGCACCAAGGCCCGCCTGAAGCATGCCGCCGATTCTTTGAGTACCCCTTTGATAGTCCTGAATGCGCTTTTGAGCCTCACCAGCCGCAACAACATCACCAAGTCTTTTACGACGAGCAAAATCAGCTTGTGATTGCTGCGCCTCTCGGGCTTTCGCTTGCTGAGCTGCACCGCCAAGAATTTGCTGGGCCATGCGTCCACGCTGGATCTCATCAACAGTGCCGGTAGCTTGCTGCCTTGCCAGTTCTTCGGCAGCCTGCGCTGCGATAAGTTGAGCTTCTGGTTCCATGATTGCTCCTTACGCTGGGGCGATGGTTTGTGCCGATGGCAGCTTAAAGGTTCCTGGGCGAGCACCAATTTCAAGAGCTAAACCATTAAGAGCGATACCTGAGTTAGCCCCTGTAACAGTAAGTTTTACCTGAACGGCTTTGCATTTTTGATTAGACAAATGAACACGAAGATTCTCTGGGGCATTTGGCATTGCGGCCAAGTTATGTTGCTCTGTAAATCCTTTGTAGTCAAAAGCTAACTGAACAGACAACGCTACAGTGCCCGAGTCCTTGGTGGTGTATAGAACCATTGCCCGGTAAACTCTTTGAGCACCCTGAATTCCGTTAATGCTAATCGGCATAAACGAGACATCCATATTGTACGCAGATGTTGTTGTAACACCTGAATCAAGTTGGGTTGTCGTATCTTGATACGACGTGCTTGACTGCCTTCGTATCGGGGAGTCATCTGATAGGATGTAATGGCTATCATCTGCGCTTCCACCAGTGGCGCTGTAATTGATTTGGTCAACAATGTGCTCGCCAAGGGTCCATTCGCTCCATTGTTTGTAGAACGTATTAAAGCAACAAATCTTAGAGTTTCCGGAAGTTGGCTGTATCAAAAAGCGAATTTCGTTATTATGATCAAACAAATCAATACTTTTAACAACGCCCTCTAGGACTGTATCCTCAACCGCCGCACCTATATATTGGATTTGACCATTGGTACCGACCAAGTAAATCCCCCGGTCAGACATGTAGAATGTGCCGAACGCATGAGAGAAATGCGCACTGCCAGGGACAGCACCTTGCCCATTACCAAGCAGGCTTGGTTGACTAAAACCACCTTGACCAATGGAGTTGGGCCCATCACCGCTAACGGCAAACACCGAGTCCCTAGTAAACAAGCATAAGAAGTTTGGATTTGATTCAATGCCAGCTATATCTGAAGCATCACCCGGAACATCAATAACAAACTGCGGGACAGGAAAACCGGCGGCAAAGCCTTGCTGAAGCGGTTTAGAGAAACGAACAAACTCAGTGGGCGTTGCCAAGAAAACTCGACCACGGTGCTCAATAACATCAGTGATAGATCCCGGCTGATAGTTATCAAGGACGCCACCAGTAGTGTAGATTACCGGCGCTGCATCAAACACGTCCTGAACTTCACCAAAATCATAAAATGTAAAGTCTCTTTGAGAGGCATCCAAGATACCCGTTTTTACCTTCTTGAGCAAAACACCATCGCCAGACGGAGTAGTTCGATACATTGTAACTCGTATCGATCCTCGCTTTAAGCTTGCATCGCAAGCATAAACTTTAGCGCACACCGCACCTTTATCCGAGGTTGTATCAACTTGAACCTGCGGGGTTGTGACCGACTCGTGAATATTATTTAGAGAATCAACAAACTCATATACAAATGAATAAGTGTATGTTTTCGCCGATCCTAAATTAGAAGCAAAATTTGTCGCAATTGGGGTAAGAGTGCGAACCTCTGGGTATTCATAAAACCCATTCTCCACCAAAGTATTGCCATCATAGGC
>TARA_R100001463_G_scaffold20114_1_pt1 | contig 21472 bp, 25 predicted proteins | sample TARA_R100001463 | Tara Oceans TARA_R100001463 (sample SAMEA2622242) | marine metagenome | biome: marine biome (ENVO:00000447); feature: deep chlorophyll maximum layer (ENVO:xxxxxxxx); material: "saline water (ENVO:00002010), including plankton (ENVO:xxxxxxxx)" | depth 40 m
CTATATGCACACAAGCTGGTATGCTATGTGTGTAACAATGAGATAAAGCGTAAGGAGAAAACAGATGACTAGAACTATTGAACTTCAGGATGGCGAGATTGCTATCATATGGTCTATAAATGACGTGATGCAAGAGTGTGAGTGGCTGACTGAAGAACAGGCGTATGAAGTATTGCATCACTTAGATAAGAAACATGATGCCAATGTGGGTGTTAATTGGGAGACTATTTACTATTGGGCAGAGTATTTATATCCACAGGAGAATAAGCATGACTAACTTATACAAACTAATCATGGACAGTAGCCACAACCCGTTGCGTAACATACCTGACACGAACACACGGCACATGATTATGCAAGTGTTGGCATGGATGTGGTGTATCATATTCAGCATGTATCTTGGTAGCATTGTTGCCTTCGGTATCAGTGCCGCAATACATGCAGTTGTGATTGCAGGTGTCTTCATTACAGTAAGCGTGTTTGAAACAGCCAAGCGTAGGCCACAGTATTTCGGTGGACTAGGCCGGGGCAATGGTGGAGAGCATGAGTAGGTGTAAAGACTGCACATACGATGAACGTGGCAGGCTGATACATACCTGTGGCCTATGTGAAGAAGAAGCTATCAAGGCACGGATTAAGTGGTGGCAAGATGGTAAAAGAAAACTAAAGGAGAAAGAAGAAGATGCCTAAATACGAAGTAACTAGAAGCTATACTGTTATTTGTGTTGCCACAGTTGAGGCTGATACACATGACGATGCAGAAGAAATAGCTGTGACTGGTGGTGTACACTGGAAAGAATATGATGGTGACTATGACGAAGAAATATACGTAGAGGAGATAGCACACGATGAATAAACTATTGAGAAAGCTAGGATTAAAGGATGACTATGGCTACTGTGACACTAGCATTGTTGGGTTTATTGTAATCTGGTCTGCGTTTGGCTACATGTTCTATGTAGCTATAGTTGGGATTATAGAAAGGATAATAGGATGAAAGAGTTTGCCTTAGTCATAAGTATGTGGGGTCATACAGGTGTGGAGTGGGAGTTTATTGGCAATCAATCCATTATGAAAGAAACCCTATCACAAGAACAGTGTGAGTTCATATCGCATGAAGAGATGTGGAATCACGAGAACCAGAACAAGTATTATAAGATACTTATTCAGTGCTATCCAACTGATTGTGCAGGTAAAAAGGAGTGTACAAATGAATAGATTTTTGATTGAGGATAACGTAGACGCAATAGCCAAGTCATTATGTGACCAACACATTGTGAAGATGCCACTGGAAGAGGCACAGATGCTATGCACTGCACTGTGGCATCATGCACCATTCTATGCAGAAGCATGGAATCTGTACAAACCTGTGCATCAGAAACACCCATGTACCCTGTGGGCTGTGGAGACACGAACTAACTTTAGGTATGCCTATAAACTTTACTGCTCTATGCTATGCGAGTACCATCACAGGTATGGCAAGTGGCATGGTGCAGGTAAGCATAGCCAAGCAATAGCTGGCGGCATTGACCTGATACCTGACGGGAAACTTACACCACACCCACAATGTTTCAGTGGCTTAGACCACTTAAAGACAGATGAGTTTTGGCCTATCGAAGCGTACCGTGCGTTCTACACAGTTGACAAGATGAAGTTCGCAAGGTATAACAAAGGACGTAGTATGCCTAACTGGATGAAAGGAGAAGTAGCATGAACATAACACACGAAGAAAGAGTAAGATTATTAAAGTCTCACAATGACATACGCAGTATGCTTATGACAATACATGATTGTCAGGATATATGGTTGTCTGATATAGGTAAGTTAGAACAGCTAGAATGTTTGTTGCATAGTGTGTTTAAGTTTGTTCCACCTGAAGATGAAGATGGCAAACGCCAACCATATTGTAATTGGATTCTTGAGGAACTAGATGAGGATGATGAGTAATGACAGTGCTTGACATTATAATTATTATGGTGATATTCTTATGGGATTAGCAGAGTATGTTTATTTGTACTTGACAATATGCTTTGTTGTCGCTATATTTGACGCTATAAGATAATATCAGTTAACGGCAGAGAAAGGAGATTTATTATGCCATTGGATTATGTATCGAAACTAATTGATGAAGTGCCAGAGAACCTTGATTTCAAACTGGCTTATGAACCAACCAAAGTGACGGACAAGAAGTACGTCATCAATGCAGACACAGGAGAGTATCTTGGTGTAGTTGGCAACGACTTCACGACAGAGACCCATACTAAGTTCTTCAACAAGGTGCAGGACACCATGATGGAGAAGCTGTCACCCTATGAAGTGCAAGGTGCAGAGGTCAACTGGAAGTCAGCCAGAAACAATGCGTGGGCTTCTATGGATATTACATTGCCTAATGTAACAACTAAGATTGTGACAGACAGACATGAGACAACTGTAGCACAGCGTATCATAGGATTACGTGCCGTGGACGGTAGCTGTTCCAATCAAGTGTTCTTTGGGGCTATTGATTTCTTCTGTACAAACGGAATGATTCGTGGAGACCATGACAAAGTAAGACGCAAGAACACTTCAGGATTCAGCGTTGAACGGTTCACTACACAACTGCGTAAGTCTAACGAAGACTTCCAGATGCAAACCAGACGCTTACAAGAGTGGGCTAATCAGAGCCTTGTCAACGTAGATGTCCGGGCCTTCTTGGAAAAGTTAATGAAGTCAGACCGTGCCGCAGACAAGATGTTTACCTTGTACAATCAAGAGGTAGCAACACGTGGACGTAATGTGTTCGCTCTGTACTCAGCGTTTACTAACTATGCTACATACGCAGATGAACGCAACGGTTTCACAATGCGAAATACTGGACACGATACTGCCGCAGTTACTATGTTCAACAGAGAGAACAAAGTTGGTCAGTGGATTGACAGTGAGCCTTTCAAAAGATTGGTGGCTGCATAATGAAACTTCAGCAGCTAGTCCATGACTATACTTCTTCCTTTGATTTCAAACAGTTAAGGGATGAAACTAAAGCACAGTATAAATACTTTATAAACGTGCTGCTTAACACTGAGGCAGAGGGTAAACCCCTCTGTCACTTTTACTGTGACAAAATTACAACACGTATTGCAAAGTCAGCATACAACGATTGGTGCGAGAGAGGACTGCATCTTGCGAATCACACCATCTCAGTAACACGTATTGTTTTTAATCATGGTGTACGTGAAGAACTTATACAAACAAATCCATTTGCAAACATCCGCAAAAGAGCCGCACAGAGGCGCAAGGTTGTTTGGAGTAGGGGTGATGTACAAAAGTTCTTAGATACCGCCTACAGCGACTTTAAATGGCGAAACATAGGGCTTATAGCACAGATGGCATACGAATGGTGTCAGAGATTAGGTGATATGCGTATGCTCACATGGGATAGCATCAATCTTGTTGACCAGACAGTGCATATTGAGCAGTCAAAGCGAAGGGCTGAAGTATCACTGCCTATTTCAGATGAGTTATTTCAAATGTTAGTACAACAAAACGAAGACTTTGGATTTCAACCATACGTTGCACCAAGACCTAACCCAATACGTGGTAAGTTTATACCGTACTCGTTACAGAAACTTCCCCTACATGCACGTGACATAATGGATGTAGCGGGATTACCCAAGGAGTTACGTTTATCTGACTTACGTAGGACAGGAACAACTGAAATGGTAGAGGCAGGTGTCGGTATCGGACAGATAATGTCGGTTACAGGACATGCTAACCCACAGAGTGTGCAACCGTACATAAAAAATACACTGGCAAGTGCAGATTATGCATTGACACAGCGTAAAAATCATGATATAAGCATTACAAGTGCCGCAAAGGAAAGTGATTAATACATGTATAATATATATAACACTATAAGTGATATGGATATACCTAATGGAACTACAAAGAGGATGAATTGTCCTGAGTGTGGTGGCTACAAGACATTCACAGTGACCAATAACATGGGTTCACTTGTATGGAATTGCTACAAAGCATCTTGTGGTACAAAGGGTGGTACACGTGTCCACTTGTCTGTTGATGATATACGTGATAATATGCGTGACGTTCAGCGTTTTGCTGATGAAGCATTTGAGTTGCCACCCTACGTGGTAAGAAATCATACCAACTATCATGCAAATAAGTTTTGTGCTATGTGGGATTTAGATTATGACAAGTATAATCTTATGTATGATGTCAAAGAAGACAGAGTTGTATTTCCTGTCGTACATGATGGCAAAATTGTAGATGCAGCAGGTCGTGCTGTGATGAAGAGATTGCCTAAATGGAAGCGATACGGAAAAAGTAGCTTGCCTTATTCATCTGGTTGTGGTAAGGTAGCTGTAGTTGTTGAGGACTGTGTGAGTGCCGCAGTTGTAGGTGATGATGTATTTGTTGGTGTAGCTGTGTTGGGTACATCATTATCAGAAGGACACAAGAGGTATCTTGCACAGTTCTCGACAGCAATCATTGCGCTAGACCCAGATGCATTACCAAAGACTCTAGCGTTTGCAAAAGAATTGAGAGGTCACGTAGATAATGTTAAGGTTCTACGGTTGACAGATGATTTGAAATATCGTAGTAGTATTGATATAGCCAACCTAAACAGCATGGGAGAATAATATATGGAACTATCACTAATAAGGAGTCTGATGAACAAGTCATTCTATGATGAACATCGTGGCGCACGTTGCCCCGATAGATTGTTCAGCAAAGATGTCCGTAAAATCAAACAAGCCATTGATGCAGCAATGCAGAGATATGAACGTACTGTAACACCAGATGAGATTGAGGCATTGTTTATGTCCAACAATCCAACACTGACTACGGCACAAAAGCAAGCATACTCTGCGTTGTTTCATACAATCAAAAAGGAACAGCCACTTGGCAGTGATGTATCGCAAGAGGTGTTGTCCAAGTTATTCCAACAGGTAATTGGAGAGGACATTGCCAACCTTGGTTTCGATTATGTCAATGGTGAGAAGTCAAGCCTTGAGCCACTGCGTTTATTGCTTGAGCAATATGGAGATGACTTTACGCCTAACCTCAATGTAGAATGGGATGACATCGAACTTGACACACTCATGGCAAAGGCAGACCTAGAAGCAAGGTGGACATTCAATATACCTAGCCTAACACGTAAGGTTGAGGGGGTAAATTCTGGACACTTGATTGAGATTGGTGCGAGACCAAACACAGGCAAGACATCCTTCCACGCGAGTTTGATTGCCAGCCCCGGTGGGTTTGCACATCAAGGTGCTAACTGTATTATATTGTGTAACGAAGAAGGGTATCATCGTGTTGGTGCAAGATATCTAACTGCTGCTACAGGTATGACTATGCAGGAGATAAAGAAAGAGCCAGCAAAGGCACGTAATCTATATGCACCTGTAAAGGAACGCATTAAGATTAAGGATGCTACAGGACGTGATATGAATTGGGTAGAGTCTATATGTAAGACATACCAGCCAGACATTGTACTGCTTGACATGGGAGATAAGTTTGCCAAGGGCGGTTATGCAAGGCAAGATGAAGCATTGAAAGCTAATGCAGTACATGCAAGACAGATTGCAAAGGAGCATGAGTGCGCTGTCTTCTATATGTCTCAGCTATCGGCAGAGGCAGAGGGCAAGGTACTCTTGAACCAGAGTATGATGGAAGGGTCACGCACAGGTAAAGCAGCAGAGGCAGACCTCATGGTGCTGATTGCAAAGAACCCACCTGTCGATGGGCAGGACGAAGAAGATAACCAACGCCATCTGAACGTAGTAAAAAATAAGTTGACAGGATGGCATGGTGTGGTACACTGTGAACTAGATTACAAAACAGCGAGGTATGAAGCATAATGAAAATAGTATTAGATGTAGAAAATACAGTAACGCATCGGAATGGTAAGATGCACCTTGACCCATTTGAGCCAGAGAATACACTGGTCATGGTAGGTGTGTTAACTGACCAAGGTGTTGAGCAACACTTCCCGTTTGACCATGCTGATGTTTCTAATCAAAAAGATTATCATGAACGTGTGCAATGGTTTTTAGATGAGGCTACGGTACTCATCATGCATAATGCAGCACACGATTTACTATGGTTGTGGGAGTCAGGCTTCAAGTATAATGGCCCTGTGTTTGACACAATGCTGGCTGAGTATGTGCTACAGCGTGGTATCAAAGAGCCACTGTCTCTTGAGGCTTGTGCAGAACGTTATGAGTTAGATACAAAGAAACAAGACACACTGAAAGAATACTTTAAGAAAGGATTATCAACACGTGATATACCATACAATGAACTATGTGAATATCTGTCTGCTGACCTTAATGCTACACAGCAGTTGGCTGACAAACTTGTGTATCGCCTTAACAGCAAAGATGCAAGCCTAATGAATACAGTTCAACTGACTAACCAAGTTTGTGTATCTCTAGCAAGGATATATCAAACAGGTTTCAAAGTTGACAGAGATGCATTAGACAGTGTGAAGAAGGAGTTTGAACAGGAAAGAGAGGAACTGGTAAATGGATTACAGACTCATATTCATAATCTTATGGGTGACACACCTATTAATCTTAATTCACCAGAACAATTGTCTTGGGTTATATATGGTAGGAGAGTAAAGGATAAGACCTATTGGGCAAACAGCATTGACCCTTATATGGATAACGCAGACTTTCGTAGTCTGATTGCATCTGGAACAGATAGAATATATAAAACAAAGGCAGAAAAATGTGGGGATTGTAATGGAACGGGATACGTCAGAAAACTCAAGAAAGATGGTACACCCTATGCAAAAGAGAATAGATGTAATACTTGCGGTAATATGGGTTTTCTTTTCAATCCTACTTCTGATTTAGCTGGTCTCAAGTTTAAGCCACCATCCCCTAAGTGGGCAAGTGCAAATGGCTTTAGCACAAGTAAGCAGAACCTAGAGTTGCTTGAGACTTCTGCAAGAGCAAAGGGTATGGATGATGCAGTTGATTTTCTATCAAAAGTACGCAGACTATCTGCAGTAGAAACTTACCTATCCTCTTTTGTAGAGGGCATTAACATACACACAAAGGCTGACGGTAAGTTGCATGTCCGTCTGCTACAGCACCGCACCTCTACTGGTAGGTTCTCTGGTGCTGACCCTAACATGCAAAACATGCCAAGAGGTGGTACATTTCCTGTTAAGAAGGTGTTTGTATCAAGATGGAACAAAGGCAAGATACTCGAAGCTGACTTTGCTCAGTTAGAGTTTCGTACTGCCGCATATTTATCACAAGATGGAGTAGCAATTGAAGAAGTTTCAACTGGTTTTGATGTTCACTCATATACGAGTAAAGTTATATCTGATGCTGGTCAACCTACGAGTCGCCAAGAAGCGAAAGCGCATACCTTTGCGCCCCTTTACGGGGCAACGGGGTTCGGACGCACACCTGCCGAAGCAAAATACTACGAACACTTCACGGAAAAGTACGAAGGAATTGGGTTTTGGCATACCAGATTGGCTAAAGAAGCTTTAAATACAGGTGTAATACGAACACCTTCTGGCCGGGAGTTTGCCTTTCCAGACGTAGTGCGTAAAACAAGTGGTCGTGTATCACACTTTACACAAATAAAAAACTACCCTGTGCAGTCATTTGCTACAGCAGACATTGTGCCAATAGCACTTATGCATATACAAAAACTACTTGACAACATGCGGTCATGTGTGGTAAACACAGTGCATGATAGCATTGTTATTGATGTTCATCCAGAGGAAGAAAGAGCAGTTGTAGAAGCAATAAGCAGTACAAACAAAGACTTACCCAACCTAATTAAACTACAATGGGGTATAGACTTTAATGTACCGCTTCTATTAGAGGCAAAAATTGGTCCAAATTGGCTTGACACTAAGGATGTAATCTGATATAACTACCAAACTTTAGTAACAAAAGGAGATTAAATATGACACAATTAACTACTATTGATACCAACAATTATGCAGCTATGGCAAAGGCAATGGGTATTGCTGGCGAAGGCCCAGCCCAGAAGCAAAAGTCTAGTAGTCTTGCACGTCTTCGGATTAATCACTCAGCTATCATGGGTCAGACAGAAGTAAAGGGTAAGACAGTAAACATGGAAGTTGTATCTGGTGGTACATACAAACTAGAAATACCTGATGGTGATACTCTATATGCTCCGTCAATTAAACTTCGCCCATTCCTGCAGCGTTTTATGTACAAGCGTTTTGTAAAGGGTGTGGGTGATAAATCAAATCGTTATGTTAAGACACTCATGAATGATGACTTGAATGTAGACCTCAAGGATAATGATGGTGGTTTTAACTGCGGTAAACCTGCTGGTTATATCCAAGACTTTAAGGCACTGCCTCAGAAGACACAGGATTTGATACGGCAGATTAAACGTGTTCGTGTGGTATTAGGTACGGTTGAACTAATCGATGCTGTAACTTCAAATGGAGATGCAGTGGACGTTGAGCCTACCCCGTTTATCTGGGAGATTGATAATCGTGATGCATTTAAAATTGTGGGCGATAGCTTTGTTTCTCTTAAGAAGATGCAACGGATGCCACTGCAGCATATCATTACGGCTAATACTCAGGAAAGAAAGTTGCCAAACGGCAATGCCTTTTACCTTCCAACAGTATCGCTGGATGTATCAAAAACTATCAACATCACAGACAAAGACCAAGAAATGTTTATGGACTTTATGTCGTGGGTAGATAACTATAACTCGTACATTGCAAACACATGGGCAGAGAAAGCAAACTCTTCTATGGAAGAAGATGATGAGGTTATGGTTGCTGAGTTGGTAGACATTGAGGAAGACGAGGTAGCGTAATGAATCACCCGGCTGAACTAGCGTTGCACCAATATATGGAAGACGCAACACATGGCAAAACTAAAATGTCAGAAAGCACTATTAAACAAGTAGCTAATGATGTAGCAGAAGCATTGCAACGCCAGTTCGGTGGGGGCAAGAAGGGTGACTTTAGGTTTCGCATGTCAAATGTTGGAAGACCAGCGTGCCAACTTTGGTATGAGAAAAACAAGCCTGAAGTTGCTCTTCCTAAACCAACTACTTTTGTAATGAACATGATGCTTGGTGATATTGTTGAGGCAGTGTTTAAAGGTCTGTTAAAAGAAGCAGGAGTAAAATATAAAGATACTGAAAAAGTTAGCTTAGACATTGGTAATACTAGCATTAACGGTTCATATGATATTGTCATTCAAGATGCAGTTGATGATATTAAATCTGCTTCAGACTGGTCATACAAAAATAAGTTTGAATCCTACAGTACTCTGGCAAGCAGCGATGCCTTTGGATACGTTGCACAATTAGCTGGGTATGCAAAAGCATCTGGCAAAAAAGCTGGTGGCTGGTGGGTAGTAAACAAAGCAAATGGTCAGTTTAAATACGTACCTGCTAGTGGTATGGATGTTGATACTGAGATAGAAAAGATACAGTCCACTGTAGACAATGTAAATAAGAATAAGTTCAAGCGTTGTTTTGAACCAGAGGTTGAAACTTTTAGAGGAAAAGAAACAGGAAATAAAATTCTTAGCAAAACATGTTCCTTCTGTTCATATAGAAATGACTGCTGGCCTAACCTAACACGGCTACCTGCTGTTATGTCACAGGCTAAACAACCAAAGATAATAGACTACGTAGAACTAGCGGAGAAATACAATGCCGCCTAACTTTAAACAGTTTAGAGCAGCACGTAAATATGGTTATCGGTCAGGCTTAGAGGTCAAGCTATCAGATTATTTAAAAGAACTAAAAATTAATTTTGGTTACGAATGTATTAAGATAGAATGGGAAGACCTAGCATATCGTACTTATACACCAGACTTTGTGTTACCTAATGGAATTATAATAGAAACAAAAGGAATGTTTACTGCTTCTGACAGACGCAAACACCTTGCTATTAAAAAGCAACATCCTAAGTTAGATATACGATTTGTATTTGAAAATAGTAAACGTAAGCTACGCAAGGGTGCAAAGTCTACATATGCAGAGTGGTGTATCAAATACTCTTTTAGTTATTATGACCGTATTATTCCAGAGGAATGGTTAAAAGAGCGTGGAAAGAATAAACATCCATCGTTTATTTCTTTTACTGGTAAAAAAATAGAAAGGAGAAATAAATAATGGAAGATAAACAAGGATTAGAATCATCTGATTTTATAGTAAGAGTAAGACCAGACTTAAATGAAGAAGGTGTGTGGACAGGTGGTGTAGATATCGCTGTTATTACATCAGAAGGAAATGAGATAAATGATGACGACTATGGGCAACTCATGCATTTTTGTAAAATGCTTGCATCCTGTGTGCCTATTATGGAGTTTAATGAAGACATCAGAGAACTTGCACATAATTTTGTAGAAGAAAAACTTGACATAGTAGAAGAAAGAGGATATGGTAGTATTGTTGGGCGAGATGATAATGTAATCTCCATAAACTTTGGAACAAATACAAAAGGGAGTGCATAATGACAAGTTATAAAAACATAATGGAAAAAATAGAGAGGGGTGAAAAAAAAGTATATGGAAATATAAACATGATTGATAGCCCACCTCATTATAACTCTACAGAAATAGAGTGTATAGAAGCTATTGCTGCTGCAACAGGAGATGGTTTTGAATACTATTTACAGGGTAACATCATGAAGTATATATGGCGTTATCGCTATAAGAATGGCACTGAAGACTTGAAGAAAGCCAGTTGGTATCTTGACAAATTGATTACTGAAGTTGAGGGCTGCTATGATGATGAGAGTTAAAATGTTTCTTACATTAGACGTAGACCCGGAAGATTATCCAGTTCCTGCAGATGAAAATGTAGCAGAAGAACTAGAAGAAAGTGTAGAAGAATATCTATATGATATTGAAGGAATAACAATACGTAACATTAGAACTATACAGGAGTGACCCCAAATGATAAGCAATCAATTACCTACAGACTATCAAAACTTTATAGCACTGTCTCGTTATGCGAGGTGGAAAGAGGATGAACAAAGAAGAGAGACTTGGAGTGAAACAGTCACACGATACTTTGATTATCTTTCTGGGCATTTGCTCAATAAGCATAATTACAAGTTATCTAATGAACTAAGAGCAGAGTTAGAGACTGCTGTTCTTGACCAACATATTATGCCAAGCATGAGAGCCTTAATGACAGCAGGTCCAGCACTAGACCGTTGCCATGTTGGCGGATACAATTGCTCATACGTACCTGTGGATAATCCACGTGCATTTGATGAGACAATGTACATTCTTATGTGCGGCACAGGTGTAGGCTTTTCAGTAGAACGTCATCATATTGAGAAGCTACCAATCGTCAACGAAGATATGCATGTAACGGATACTGTTATCAAGGTTGGCGATTCACGTCCGGGCTGGGCCAAATCACTGCGTGAACTTATCTCCCTTCTCTACGCAGGGCAAATACCACTATGGGATGTATCAGAAGTACGCCCAGCAGGTGCTAGGTTAAAAACCTTTGGTGGTAGAGCCAGTGGCCCGGCCCCGTTGGAAGAACTATTTGATTTTATCATTGAAAAGTTTAAGGGTGCGAAAGGTCGTAGGCTCTACCCCATTGAGTGTCACGACATTATGTGTAAGATTGGTGAGGTTGTAGTTGTCGGTGGGGTCAGACGCAGCGCACTCATCAGCCTATCAAACCTGAATGATGACCAGATGAGTCATGCAAAAGCAGGTATGTGGTGGGAAAATGAAGGACAACGTGCGCTTGCAAACAACAGCGTTGCCTATAAAGAAAAGCCACAGATGGGTACATTCATGCGTGAATGGCTATCGCTATACGAGAGTAAGTCAGGTGAGCGTGGTATCTTCAATCGTCAGTCTGCACATAAGCAAGCAGCTAAGAATGGTCGTAGAGATGCTGAACAAGATTTTGGATGTAATCCTTGTAGTGAGATTATCCTACGTCCATATCAGTTCTGCAACTTGTCTGAGGTTGTTGTACGTGAAACAGACACGCAGCAGACACTAACAGAAAAGGTAAGACTAGCTACTATCTTGGGTACATTCCAATCTACTCTTACAGATTTTAAATACCTACGTAGTATTTGGAAAAAGAATACAGAGGAAGAACGTCTGTTAGGTGTATCACTAACAGGTATCATGGATAATGAATTAACATCAGGTCGTTCTGCTCATCTGGGAATGAACATTGGACATACCCTTGAAGCATTACGTGATGCAGCTATTGATGCTAACAAAGCTATGGCTGACCAGCTAGGTATATCACAGTCAACTGCTATCACATGTGTTAAGCCATCTGGTACGGTGTCACAATTGGTAGACAGTGCATCAGGTATACACGCTCGTCACAACCCTTACTACATTCGTACTGTTCGTGGTGATAACAAAGACCCACTGACACAGTTTATGATATCACAGGGTATTCCTGCAGAGCCAGATGTTATGAAGCCAGATAGCACTACGGTGTTTAGCTTTCCTATGAAGTCACCCACACGTGCTGTAACACGTACTGCCATGTCTGCTATTGAGCAGCTTGAGTTGTGGTTAAAGTATCAACGTCACTGGTGTGAACATAAACCATCTGTTACAATTAGCGTAAAAGAACATGAGTGGATGCTTGTGGGTGCTTGGGTTTACAATAACTTTGATGAAGTATCAGGTATCAGTTTCTTGCCATTTAGTGAACACACATATAAGCAAGCACCATATCAGGACTGCACTAAAGAAGAGTATGCAGAAATGAAAACAAAAATGCCTATATCAATTAATTGGTCTGCGTTGCAAGAGTTTGAAAAAGAAGACACTACATCAGGTGGTCGTGAGTTAGCATGTACCGCAGGAGTTTGTGAAGTAGTTGACTTAACTGCTGCATAATGATAGAGTGTAGTGGACTAGACTTGCTATGGTGGCAGTGGTGGATACTTGTAATGATTACAACAAACACTCTGCTTAATTTAGTAGTGTTCTTTAAACACAGATTTAGAAAGGAAAAATTATGAGTATAAAAAATGTTATGATAAATGCAACTCGTTCTTATTTAGTTGGTGGTATAAATAAACATCTTGCTAACATAGAAGTCTACATGAATCAGACCGTAGGCATTGGAGAACACTCTGATATTATAGAAACTATAGACTTAGAACTTGACAAAGCCGCAGCTTATCATGATAAGTTAGAAATACTTACAAAATATTTCCCCCTTGAACAGACAGAAGGAGAAGAAAATGAAAAAACCTGAGAATTGGGATGTTAGAGAAGACGGTAAGGTTTTTGATGGTACAACTTGGCGTAACCCCGGAAAGAACCACCACATGAGTCCTATTGGATTAATCTTTTACAAGCGTAAGCACAGAACATTAGAAAGTTATTTACAGCAGGGTGGTAAAATGGACAAGATTGTGTTTCAAAATACATCTGTTAATGACATCAACGAACTTGTCACACGTCTTTATCACCAAGAAAAAGCAGGTGATGTGTATGCAATTATACACCCCTTGCGTAAGGGTTGGGTAAAAATAGGTAAGGCAATGGTTGCTGAGAACAGACTTGGAAGTTACCAAACTGCTGACCCATTTAGAGAGTACAAGCTGTTATGTAAATTACGTGTAGAAGATAATGCTAAAGCAGAAAAAGATTTGCACAGCTTGTTTGAGATAGAAGCAAGTGAGCGAAAGCTGGAATGGTTCAAAATTTCGCAGAAGAAAACAAAGGAGTTGTTTGATGAGTTTGGAACAAGAAGCGAAGGAATGGTTACAGCAACGGTACAAAGACATGCAGCTTGACGAATACCAACGTAAATCAATTGAGTTTGCTATCTATCCAGCAACACACCGTATCCTGTATCCAGCACTTGGACTTGCAGGTGAAGCAGGTGAGGTTGCTAACAAGGTAAAGAAGTTTATCAGGGATGGTGCAGACAAAGAGTTATTTGAAGTGAAGAAGATTGAAATAGCAGCGGAGATTGGAGATGTTCTATGGTACTGCGCTAATCTGGCACACGACTTGGGTTATAATCTTTCTGATATTGCTTCTGAAAATTATTCTAAGCTATCAGGGAGAAGTAAACGAGGCACACTTGGTGGTGATGGAGACAATAGGTAAGCTATTTATTTTATCACTACTTTGTTATTACATGTATTATGTAGGTATAATAGTACATTACACAATAAAAGAGGGGGCTTAATTGCCCCCAAATTCTTTCTTCAACTCTTTTCTTCCCTCTGCTCTTGACAAAGCAAATTCATAAGCACCATCTTCATCAATCGTTCGCCCATTATTTTTTATCTTGTAATTCTCTTCTATAAGAGTTCTCTGTGCTGCAGGTACTTTATTATAATATAGAGTTTTAAAACGTCTATTTCTTTCTTTAGATGTCATACCTGTATTAATTCTATCTGGGTCTAGTGCGAGGCTTTTGGCTTCACTTCTAAACTTATTAATCATTTGCTTTAGATAAATTCTTTTTATTTTATCATTAGGCAAACCTTTATAGTCACGACTACTTACATAAGAAGCTACTCTTCTTTCCATGTACTTACCCATCAGACCTTTTGCTTCATTTGACAATGGCTTGTCAAGTTTAATACGAGCAGGTGATATTTCAAAATAATCAAAGCCTAGTCGCCCTAACTCTTTTTCCATATAAGTCTTGCCTTCTTTTGGGGTAAGACCAGTAAGCTGTTTAATAAAAGGGTTTACATATTTTAACCCACCAGAACGTGTTGGACTCTGTGATATAGCAGTTCGCTGTGGCCCAATACCTGTCATTCCAAGAAAACCATTAGCCTCTGGGTCAACTGTCTGTGGAAAAGAACGAGTTGCTTGTTTTAACATATATGGCAATAGTTCTACATCTGTATTGTCAGGAACATATCTAAACTCAGGGTCTATGGTTGCTACCATGTCTTTCAAAACACCTGCACCAACTGTGTATGTACTTAAATACCCACCTGCTGCTGCTGCAATATTTTCCCACAACCTTTCTTCAGAATACCCAGACTGCATACCATTAATAGCCACTTCAGCAATCCCATCTATCATTGCAAGCTGTGTTCCAGCCCGTCCTTGTCCACCTGTAATAGCACTATAAAACTCTCTCACGCTATACGGCATTGTAGTGGCAACCTTTTCATTGTCATGCAGCTTCTTTCCAAAATTTGACCTGTAGAAATAATCAGAAAGCATTGCATAAGCAGAAAACGGACCTAGAGTTGCTTTTGCGTCAAACAGGTCATTACTGGTCGGGTCTTTATACTCATATGGACCTGTTGTCTCATCACCAAACTGAGAGCGTAGGGCAAAGAAAGTACCTAACATAGTCAAGCCTGTCATTTGTTTGCCTATACGGTCAGACATTTCTGATTTATTTAGAACACCAGCAAAATCATATAAACCAAATACAGGCATATGTTCATACATAAATCTAAACTGATTTACCATATATCTTGGAAACGGAAATAGTATAGAACCACCAGTTGTTTGTCCAAATTTAATAAATGCATCTGCAAAAGTATTAAATCCACCTTCTTTACCTTTAAACTTACCAGTTTGATAAGTAAAGTCTAGTGCCTTTTCCATAGCATCTGCTATGTTCTCTTGTGGTATACTACTAAAGTTACCTTCCTCAAGAACACTACGCAAACTTCTTTCTGGATTTAGTTGTCTAATTTGCTTGTCAAGTTCACGAGAGAATATAGCACGTTTGAACATGTTATCTGACATAGTATTAAGTGTGTTTAACTTACGAGCAACACCCATAAGCCCACCCTCTGCACCTGTCTGGTCAGCTACATCACCCATATCCAGAAACAATTTCTGCGCTTTTTCAGAGTTGCCAAATACACCATCTCTAAATATGCGTTCTAAAGCAAGAGACTCTGCACTAGATATACCAAACACCAAGTCTTTCATACGAGCAGAATCTGCAGCAACTCTCATCTGAGCCTTGCCTAGTTTTACTGCATTATCTGCTGCCTGTACAGCTTCTTCTGTAGACAAGTTTCCTAATTTAGCTACATTTCCCTTTGCCATATTAAAGAGGCCAGAACCTAAATTATCCAAAGCATATATGTAATTACGCATGTAACCGTTTGTAGTGTTACGTACTGTGGTTGCTGTTTGTACAGTCATCAAACCAACACGTGCTTTGTTTACATGTCGTATTGCATCTCCTATCCTACCTTGAAGATTAATACCTGTGTCTTCTTCCAGCTTTCTTAGTGCTTTAATACGAGCCTTATTAGAAAAGTTAGTCATAGATAGCAGTTCATCATCAAGCAAATTAAGTTCTGCCATCAGATATTTTTCAGCTTCTTTTTTACCCTTACCAAATGCACCTAATGTACGTCCAGCACGAGATGCTTCTTCAGCAACAACTGCACCTAAGTCAGCATAAAAATGAACACCAATCTGTTCTATAGAAACATTGTGGTCTTTGAGTATTGTTTTTAACTGTGCTTTTGGAAACACACCAGAACGAATACCCCTTGTTATACGAGAAACAAAACGCTCTTGTAAATCTTCTGCACTACCAGCTACAATGCCTTCACGTGGTGGTATAAGTTTATATATTCTTGCACTAGCAGCAGCAATGTTCTGCATAATCTTATCATTAAGTTCACCACGTAGCTTTGCCTGTTCAGGCGTTAACATTTCTTTTATCTTCTCACCACGCTTTAACTCTTCAGGAATTGTTTCTTCTAAAGAAAGTTTCTTTTCCAAATTGAGTGCAATTTTTTTAGTGCCTTTATCCTTGAACACTTTTACTGATAGTTTGTTTGCTTCCTCTACTGCTTCTGTTTCTACTTTGGTAGCAGTATTAACAATCTCTTGTGCGGCAGCACTTGACTTATACTTTAGTGAACCTGTTACACCACCCATAACACCAGCAGTAAGAGTGGATAGCACTGCTGCACCACCCACTTGCGTCATGTCAATATCTTCTTTTATACCTGTCTCTACACGTGTTTGTTCTTGTGCAGCTACAGTAGCAGCAGCTACAGGCGCATCTATCATAGCACCAACGGCTGCACTCTTTAGTGCTTGATTTTTTATTGCCTGTCGTATGCCTACCTTGATACCTTGGTTAGCAGCAACAGCACCTGCTTTAGCTGCCCCAAAAGAAAAAATGCCAGCATATGTGGATGGAGCAGTAAACACACCCTCTGCATAATCCAATGCGGCATTTAATCCTAAGTCACTATCCATACGGTCATAGGTATCCATCAACCTACCAAACCTAGCACGTTGCTCATCATTAGCATTTTGAGCATAGGTCATGTCACGTATAGCTGTAACTTCATTTACATTTTGAAATCTAAAATGCTCCATGTAAGCATCATATACTTTTTCATTTGTATCTAGTTCAACAGCTTTTTTACCTTCTCTTTCAATGAGAAAGTTTGCAGCATCGTCAATAAATGATTCATCTTTGATAAGAGTATCTTTGTTTAACTCATCATCTCCGTACATGTGATACAGTGGTGTAGCCATTATAGCATTCCCGCATCTTCTAGGGCTTGCCTACCTCCCGGTATTTTTAATATTTGACGTTTTCTTATTTCTTTCTCTCCGTCTGGCAAACCGCTTAACTCATTAATAGCTGAGTTTAGAGCATCTGAATTAATGCTTCCAGCAGAAGCACCCGAACCACCAGCTACGCTAGTAGCAGATTGGTCTCCTACTAAAGTATCACCACCACCAGCACCACGAATAACGCTTGTATTAAAGAACTGAGTGCCTTCAACTAATTCAAACTGACCACCTAAACCGTCTTCGCTTGCTTCAAATGTAATAAGTACATTTTCTCTAATGGCTTGTCTGATTCTCCTAGAAGCAATACCATAATCCACGCCAGCTTCTACTGCTTGACGTTGCAGTTCATTTGCTACATCAGAAACTCTGTCTGTCTCCATAAGTATTTCTGTTTGATTTGTATCTGGCTGGTAAGCATCTCCTACAAAGTTACCACCTAAACCCATAGCATCTGAGATAGACTTTGTATAATCAGCTTTTGTTAAACGAGAAAAGCTAGGTGTAATCTCATCAATTTCACCAGATGCTTTTGACGCTAAAACCCTACGCATTTCTGCATTAACTTCTGTAGCCTCATCGTTTTTACCATTTGCTTTTAAATTCTGTGCAACAATAGCAAGTCTTTTTATTTCAGCACTTGGGTCTGCAACACGTCCAAGCATATAAGGACGAAGTTTATTTGTTAAAGCTGGTTTAACATCTTTTAATGCTTCTTCTGGTGAACTCATTTCTAAGCCAGCAGCTTTTAAGTCAGCAGTTATGCCCTGTTCAATACGTGCTACTGAACCCTCTCCCGCACCGGGCAAAATTCTCATGAGACCTACAGCAGTATCACTTGCTTGTATTTTTGTGTCAGTAAAGTTTACAGGTGTCGCTGTATACTTAGCAAGCTGCATAGCAGTAACTCCTGTACCACCTTCAGCAAGACCTAGTGTTTGTTTAGGAGATATACCTAAAGTTTGAGATTGTTTTTTCAATACGTTTGCTGCTTCTATTGCTGCATCTAAACTACCTTCACTTTTAACTAAAGAATATATAGCATCCACATCACCTTCAAAAATTGCTGCAGCTTCATCAATTTTTTTAGCATTGTCTTTCACATCTTTATTAAAACGTTGCAGTTCTGTTTTACGTGTTGTATAAGTAATATCACGAAGACGCTGCTCATTCTCTCGTGTTCTAGCTATATCTTTTGTAAGCCCCTCATCAATACCTTCAATAGTACCTACAAGAACATCGTCAAAGTCTACATTAAAAAATCCCATTATGCTCTCCTAGACATCAGACCTTTTACGGGTTCTTCTTCTGGCTCTTGCTCTTCTTCTTCTGCTTCCCCTGCATCTTTTTGTTTTGCAAAGTCAGCTAGTGCTTTGTTTACAGCAGCATCTTTTAATTCTGGGCTTTCATCATCAAGTCCTGTTTCATACTCAATACCTTCAGCATCTGCCATCATCATAATAAATTCCATAATAATAGGCATAACAAGAACACCCAAGTCAATGTTATGTACACCCTGCATTACGCTACTTAACTGAATAACATTTGCCATGTCAGAAACAGAGAAATCTTTTTGCTCTATAATTGTCAGAACTTGCTGTGCAACAGAATCATCGTTTAGTTTTTTAATATAGTAATCTACTACTTCTTCAAGTGTACTAAAACGTGATGGGCTTTGCCACGGTCTTGCGCCTAGTTCATGTGTCAATGATTGCCCCGGAATAGGAGCATTAAACATGGCGGCATTTAAGTCTGGCTTATTAAGCTGCTCCATTTTTATCTGCCTTTATTTTTTCGTGTGCGTCTTGTATTGCATGAAAATAAGCTGCTGCTCTTTGCCTAACATTTGGCATATTAGTAGAGTCATCTTTAATACGTTTAATAGATTGCATTAAACCTGCATTATTGTCTGGCTCAACTTTCTTTGCACGTGGTGCATTAGCGTAGTTTTTATATGCTTGTATACCGGGATTCATACCTCTTGACATTATTACCTCTCTTATTTCCCAAATACAGAACTAATATAAGCACTACCAAGTGTACCAAGTAACTTGCCAATGGCTGAACCAGCAGATGATTTCTTCTGTGCGGCAGCTACATCTTTTTGTGTTTGTGCGCTAAGTTGTGCCACAGCTAAATCATTCATGCGTTGTAATTCGTTTTCTGCAGATGTCCATGCCCACTCCATAGTGTCTGCATAATATGTCCACAAATTGTCATATGCTTGTTTTGACATATCAAGCACGGCACTTGCATTAAGTTCGTTAGCACGATTAACTGCAGCAGTGTCAGCAGTAGCAATCTCTCTTCGCCACTGTGCATTACTTTGTGCAATTACAAGCTGGTTCTGTGCATTAAACTGGTCACGTTGGTTGTTTAGTTCAGAATTAAAACGCTCTATTGTATTGACCTGACCTGCATTAAATTGTTCCTGTGCATTTATCTGAGTAGCGTTAAACTGTGATACTTGATTAGCAAGGTTAGCAAAGAATTGGTCTGTTTGATTTTGTGATGTAGCATTAAATTGACGTGATGCATTTTCTGCAGATTGGTCAGTAAATAATGACTGAATAATAGATTGAGACTTAAACATCTCTGCTTGCTGTTCGTTAGATAGATTAGCCATATCAACCTGCAAAAAGTTCTGTGCATTTTGTACAGCAGATTGTTGACGGTTATTTAAATTAGCTGTGTCTAGTTGAGCAAGTGCTGCAGCTTTCGACATTGTAAGAGCCTGTGTATTAGACAGGTTTTGTAGGTTCATTGTATTAGCAGCACGTGAGTTTTCTAATTGTATCTGTTGTTCAGCAGTAAAGTTTTGATTTGCTATATCAGAAATTTTAGCAGCGTTTTGTACTTTAGTTTGAAATGATTGGTCAAACTCTTGACCTAAAAACTTAACACGTTGCTCTGCAGCAAGCATTGCTGACTGTTGACGATTTGACAAGTTCTGTTGTTCAAACTGTGCAATTATAGCTGCATCTGCCTGTGCAATAGGAAGCGATGCTTCCATAGCTGCTTGCACAATAGCCTGACCAGCCAATGATGAAGCACCCAAACCACGAGCAGCCATCTGTGCATTAGCTGTACGAATAGCACCAGCAGCCCATGCAGGTGGGTTAGCACCAGTAAACTGATTAGCTAAGTTAGCAAGCTGCCCTTGTACTAATGCTTGTTGTGATGGCTGTGCTGATGCAGCAGCAGCCTGTGTTTGAGCAGTAGCCTGTGCAGCTTTTGTTGCATCAATACCAGTACCACTAATAAGTTCACCCTGTTGAATCTGCCTCTGTTGAGAATTGCTCATCAGAATAGCATTTCCCTGTGCAGCTTGTAGGTTGCCCACAGACGAGGCTGTTTGCTGTGCAGCAGTTACCTGTGCGCGAGGGTCTTGAGGGTTAGCCTGTGCTGCTTGAGTGGCTTGCAATGCAGTGTCTACAGCTTGTGCAGATGTATCAGCCTGTACCAAGTTAGCTTGTATTGCTTGTTGTGGTGTAGCTGTAGCTGTTCCAGCTAGTTGAGTACTAATTCCCTGCCGTGGTCCTATTGAAGCTGTACCTGAAGCTATCTCTTGTCCAGCAGTTAGTGGTGTCATTGCAGCCTGTGTAACACCACCTTGTGGTAAGGAAGGATTATACATTTGTTCTACAGAAAATGCTTGAACATTATTAGCCCTAGCATTACTTGTATTTGTTGGCGGATTAGGAACAGGCATTGTTGAAGCAGGAGGAAGTGCTGGTGGGTTAGCAGTAGATGGTGGCGGTATATTAGGTGAATAAAAACCGGGTGTAGTAGGTACTTGAAGACCACCACTACCACCACCGGGTGTTATTGTACCACCTGTCTGCATCTTAACCACACCGCCTTTAGCCATCATACGTGCAGCATTAGTGTACCTATCCATCTGTGCTTTACGTTGTGGGTCTTCCTCAATAAACTGCTG
>TARA_R100001463_G_scaffold7398_3_pt1 | contig 21463 bp, 10 predicted proteins | sample TARA_R100001463 | Tara Oceans TARA_R100001463 (sample SAMEA2622242) | marine metagenome | biome: marine biome (ENVO:00000447); feature: deep chlorophyll maximum layer (ENVO:xxxxxxxx); material: "saline water (ENVO:00002010), including plankton (ENVO:xxxxxxxx)" | depth 40 m
CGGACCAAAACGCGGACCCTTGATGGCATTGTCAAACAGATGACCAAGATGAGATGCACCGAGGTCAGGATGGAGCATACCACCGTCACCGATATTCTCATTCTGATAGGCTTGTAACCTATCATATCCTGAACGCACGATGATGTTACCCGGTATCGCATCAGGGTTAGGGAGGCGGACTTTGAGGTTAGGCTCTATACCACTATTCGCATTTGCAGGTTGTAGGCCACTAGCGAGGCGTTCACCAGCAGTTTGGAATGCACGTATGATAACACCAAACGGTGAACCACCCTCGATTTTATGTGTCTGACCAGTATCGTCTATAACCACCATCGCTTCAAATTGTAACTCCTCATTTGGAATCTCCAAAACATTGCGCAACTCATGTGGGTGTCGCGCAGCAAGTTGAGGGTGTGCGAGTTCCTGAGCCTGAAGAATTGGCATCATAGCGCTGTTTGTTGTCTCGAATGAAAACCGCACATTACCATACAACTTTTCTCCCATAGTGTATTCTGCATTGCTCTTAACACGGTTAATCCACGGAATAGCGCCAAGACCACGTGCGTTAACTGTGGGAAGGGAAAGGCTCCCTCCATCCATACGCTTCCAAACAGCATGTTCAATATTGAAGTTCTTTGCAGGAGAGCGTTTGAAAACATCATATCCATTTACGTCGCCAACCCAAAATGACTTTCCAGTGGCGTCATTTTTGAAGGAGGTAGATGGACGATTGGTAGGGTTAGCATAGAAATCAGCACCGACGTTACGTTGACCAGTGGCAGTGGCTGAGAACTCAGTGCCTATGCTATGGTCAAGGTCGTAAAACAGGTCACCAGTTTCAGCCCTACAAGGTGTAGCATTCTCAAGGCTGGTGTCGGCACTAATTTCATCATGAAGGAAGAAAGTGTCATCAAATGGAGCAGCATCTAATCCATTAGTGGCAGTATAATCAGCAACACTTGGTGTGCTAGTGTTACTTACGATGAGTGCCTCTACATTAGGTCCAGCATTTGCAGTGCAAGTAAAACGGTCTTGTCCATGTATACGCTCATCCCAACGTGTGGTCCCAGCCTTTGCTTTGTTTGTTTGCTGTTCAGCAAGAAGCCAGTCACCAGTGCAAGTAATCCCATCACGGTCATATTTAGCAACTAATGGTAGTTCAGATTCATACGCTACTACAAGGAAAGCACGTGCGTAAACACCTTGTGGGTGGCGTAATTCAGAAACAATATCTTCATCATTGTAATAGGAAGGTGTGCTGTTGAAGTCCGATGTATCCGCATAACCCGGAACATACGCGTTGTAAGCAGAAGCGCCTCGCGCCTCGCTTGTCATGGTCCCGTATGTAGCGTAAGGTGCGTCTGAGGTGCCTCCCTCTTGAAAATTCAAATAAGATTCATCAGGGCGTATGGACTCAGCGCTATTCGGCATCGGCGCAGTGTGAGGGAGATGAGATAGTGTCGTCATGCAACTGTTAGCATTTCCGTATGGTGAGAAACCGAGAGCAGGGTGCCATGCTCCAAGACCAGCAGCGTAAGATGAGCCAACTAATAGGCTGTTTAGATACGAATATCGCTCACCAGCCCAACCAACAACACCTGTTGGTTTGGTGCGGTCAATTGCATCATGAAGACCACTAAAATGGACGTTGGTCATGTGGTCACGAGTAGATGCGTTCTCATTGTTGTAAGAGAACGTTCCTGCTTTTGTCCAAACAAGAACGAGGTCATTAGCAGCAATAGTGGGGAGATTTACGTCATTGGCTGCAATCAAATCTGAAAATGTATCATTAGGGTCACCAGTGGAGGCTGCTGCTGTCACAATATCATGCCATGTCTCAGCAGTTTCAAACGCCTTGTTTCCAGTCAGGTAATTGTAACCAATATAGAAGCGAATGAAATGGTTCCCACCAGATGAATAAACCACTCGTGTGTGATAAGGAGCATATGCTGGAGCAGTGCTATTACCGCCTGAAACAGCCACAGTATAGAGTGTCTTGGTCCTAAGCCAGCCAGCGGCAGGGGTTTTTTCTCCTAACGCAACGCTACTCACACTAACATCAAGATAACACATAGATGAAACCCGTGTATCACTATCAGCAGTTGTATCGACTGCACTTCCTGATATACCGCTTCCGTCGTTTCGATATGCTGTCACTGTGAATTGCTTCCAACCATATCGGTCTTGACGCGCCGCGTTACCCATACTTGGCATGAATGTGCCACCCATCGCTTTCAGCGCGCCAGCGCCGGGGAAGGTGTTGATTGCCGCTCCTATAACCGTGGACAATTCTTCTCCATTCTGACAACGTGTGCCATCTACAACAATGTATTCCATATCTACGTCATCTTTGTCGGGTGTGTGGACTTGGAATGAACCACTACTTCCATACAATACACGAGTAGCCAATGCCCCTGCAACACGGAATGCAGTAGGGTGAACTGTGCAGTTACTTGCAGAAATCGTAGCAGTTAGTGTATTCCCATTCGGGTGAGGTGGATTCATTGAAATTTGATTATCCATCCATGAACCACCGGGGTGATAACCCCCGTCCATGTGCCAAGTCCAATCTGAATTACTCACCATTCCACCGCCCATATACATCGCATGGCGTGTAGGGTGAAGTGGTCTGAAATCTGTGATGTTGGATGTTGAAGGAGTTGGACCAAGTGGGTTCACCATATCACCATACATACGACCCTGTTCGGGTCGTTGATACAGAACACCGGTGTTTGGCTTACCAATTGCTGGCTCCCAATTAAGAGTTTGACGCCAATGGAAACGACCGCGAGCGACTTGATACGCACTTGTCATTGGCATGTAGTGACCTTGGTCATTTTCAATATGATTTGGGAGATAGTGCGCTGAGCCACCATCAGGGACTGAAGAAAATGAACCACCGGCGGCGATTGCTCTGCCGGGATGTGGCTCCTTTACATTGTGAGAACCACTGCTATCAGCAACTTCTTGTGTGAATGGGAATGGTTGGCCGGGACCATAGATGAGGTAAGTCGTCTTGTTTTCAGTCCCAGCCGTTGCATCTCCATAACGCGCAGTGGGGTGCGCGAAACGGAGAATAAAAGGTGACGGCACCTGAATGTGAACACCAGCAGTATACGGAGCAGCATTAGGATGATTAGAAGCAACCTGCCACTTCCCTCTCATAATATCAGGGGACAGCAAGTTGTCTTGATTAGAGAAAGGTGGAGTGATAGACCCACGATGCTGGTTTAATAATGGAGTGCCGGGGAAGAACGCCATGATTGCGTTACAATCAATCATCGCATGAGAGGACAATACCTCGTTGGCATGTTGTATACCAGCGCAACCAGTTGGTCCGTTTGCATATGGATGTGTGTTGAATGACGAGTAGTCAGTATCAGTGCCGTCATTGATGTCCAAAACAACACCACTGAAACCACCACCAAAGAACAAAGGCACTGAATGGTCAGTGCTGTCCTTTGCCCCACGGAAGAAGACCTGTGGAACAGAGTTCACACTCCCAAGCGCCCTCTTACCCGTTATTCCATAACCGGATGCTGTGCCATAACGTTGCATGGCTGCGTTGCTGGACGGGTCACTGGTGGGCCAATTCACACTTGTTTCCAACAGTGTGAACTTAGTTTGGGCATTACTACTATCATTTTCTCCTGTCACCAAAGCACGTTGTTCTCTGTAGTAAATTGTAGAGATACTTCCGAACGATGCTACTTTGTCTCTCGCAGTCGCACCGTTATCGTTTACCTCCGCGCCCTCTCCCCCAGCAGGGCGAGAGAAATACCACATTTCACCAGTAGAAATATCAAGATGATTGGCACCTGCAACATCAGCAGCGGTGATTTCAACAGTGGGGTTGTCAATATTTGGTAAGATAAGGTCGCCACTATCTGCCATGTAGTTTTCACCAATTAGATTCTTCTTCCAATTGGAAATATTTACCGGATTATTTTTACTGTCAACTAAGATAGGAGATTCAGTATTAGCATTTGACCCCTTACCCTTAGAACGAACTTGTATTAGAGTGTGTGGGATGTATCCACACGGATTACGAAGACCGGCGTCAATTTTAACATCTGTAGCGGCACGACTCGTGCCGGGTAGGGTGATACCGTCAGCATCTATCTTTAATGAAGAAATTTCACCATATTCTACATGCGCTGCTTGTATTGCCATATCTTTGTGAATTGTTGCCTCAAAGAAATTTGATAACGGTTGAATCTCCCTTGCTGGATTATATGCCCGAATACGGATTGCATCAGAACTAACTCCCCATTCACCGAATGTTTTCCCATCAGCAGCGAGCATTTCAGTGCAGTCAAATGGATGCCCTTCTTCGCTATTCACCTCAGTAGCATTAATTGCGGCAGTTGTCACAGCCGCCATCAATTCATCAGTAATTAGACAAGTCCAGTTAACACAAGATGAGATAAGAGCACGAATTTCATTTACGCCTCCATCACCGAAAAGAGCACCGGGAGGTTGAATTGTATTACCTGAATGGATTTTATGCGAGGCTACAAAGTTAGCCCCGGTTACACCGTAGAAGATATGGGTTCCACTACCTGTATCACGAGTTCTACTCGTGTAAGAATACATGTGACCTTGAGAGCCTTGATAGGGAGATTCAAAGAATGGGTCGGATATTTGCACAACACCGTTCTTTAACGGGAATCCCATGTAACCGAGCATGTCATGATGAGGGCAGGTATTGTAAGGTGCTAGAGGTTGGATAGTCAACGTTTTTGCAGATGCATTGTAAATCACTTCACAATCATATGCGGCACTTTGAGACGGAACACCACTCCAATGATTTCCTCTCCATGGAACATGTGTGAAATTGCTGTGTGAAGCAGGGAATCTACCAGTCGCATCCCCTGAGCCATGCATGTGCCGACCAATTGTAAATCCACCTTGACCTACATCTCTGTCATCAAAATAGACCATGACTTCCTCGTTGATAGAGTCAGGTAACTCAGTATTCTCAAGAGCGAACTTCTGACCAAACTGACGATAAACAAAACGAATACCATGACCCACACCTCGGTGGTCTTGAAACCTAAAACCGAATAATTCGCTGTTGCCAATATTTTCATTTCGTGTGTCTGATGTAGGGACATGAGTAGTGTAAGTAGTAGGCGCTTGGGGGGTAAATGTTAACGTCACTGATGCGCCAGCGGTAGCGGCCACATTTAATTGGAAAGTAGTGGCATTTGTAATAGATGCAACTTTTGCACCACTTGGAACACCGCTACCACTAACAGCCATACCCTCTACAATAGCGTGAGCAGCAGTTACAGCACTAAATGTCACTTGGGTAGAACTAGCAACTGTAGTGCATGAAGCAACAGTAATCGCGTTATCAGTAACAGTCACATTACCGTAGTAAGATGAAAATCTCTTGTCACCTTTGCGCCCAAAGCCCCACTGACCTGCGTCAGGCGCAAAACCCGGAACACCTGACGCTACTAAACCACCAAAGTTGACTCTCCCAGTCGCACCAGTTCCAGTTCGCAAACCACTAACGAGTGATGTTACGAATCCTTCTGCTTCTAATGATTCAGTATTGATTGTATTATGAGCCTTACCGGAACCAGTGAATATACTAATTGCTCTGTTAACTGGGTCAACAGTTTCATCAGATGATTTCCCAGCCTCGCTAAACTCATCACTAGGTGTAACTTGTTGACCTACATTGTCCGGTATCGTATACTGTTTGAGCGTTGTGATTGGTGCAAATGGCCGTCCGTGTTTATTTAGCGGCATTGGCGCAGGGTGCATGTTCTCTCCACTAACCTCATCAGGTTGACACCAAAAGGTGCGGTAACGTCCACCGTGACCAATTAAGAACTCAGGCTCGTAAGGCGCCTGCCCCTTGCTATTATCTAACCATACAGCGAAATTACGCCCAGTGGCACCGGGTATAGTGCTGTGAATGATAATACTGTAACCCTCTCGCCCTCTTGAATCTTGCACCACACGACCAAGATGCGCGCGCACATAACCCATGTGTGTGCCCTTGTCAGGCTTTTCTGATGACGAATCATTCCACCAATCTGCTGGATTGAATGTAGACCCAGTGGCAGCAAAATCAGCACTCACATGCGGAGCAGCAGCATCTGTAATTATCTCACCGGGATACTGCTCATTGGGTCTTCTCACGTGAGTGCGAGCGTTAGGCGCAGCAGCCTGATTGATGAGTCGCACTACTTCGCGCGCAGCCGCCTCTACATCTGTAACACCGTCACGCACTCCAACTTCACCGAGGTCAATTGAAAGACGGCGAGTGAACTCCATGTCTGTCCACTGCTTAAGATGCTTGATACCTCTACGCCCACTGCTTTGATTTGCCTCTGTGTGACTACTCAAGTCAAGGGATGATGAACGAATACCTTTGAGTGCAAGGAATGCTGGTATAACACGAGTCCCATCAGGTGTGTCAAATAACGTAGACGGGTCACGAATAGAAGCGCTACTAGTATTCTCCCTGTGTTGTCTTAAGGCCACAGTAAGATTATGTTCAGAACTCCTGCCTTTACGCGTATACATGTGTTTGAGTCGGGAAAATCTTGGTGACACAACTGCTTCTTGAGTTCTTAGAAGTGCACTATCGCCTAACGCGATTTCGCCTAATGTAAGACCACCTTCAAATCCAGTATGAACATAATATGGATGTGATTTACCATAAAACCACGCGTAATCAAGATTAGCAAAACTTGTTTGAGGAATTAAACTATGCACTGAAGTTCCGTCAACTGGATTAATAAGAGAACTACTCAAAAAATTCGCACGATTATGAGTATAAGCACTTTCCATAAATCTTGAGCGAGTTGTATCACGCACATATTTCATCTCAGATGGAAAGCCAGCGGCAACATCGAGTTGAGTCGAGTATTGAGTTTGTGTGCCGCCTCTAAGCCCTTGTATATATGGTAATTCAAATCCTAAGAGGTCTTCGCTCCATCCTATCTGTGCGTGCATTGGACTGCTCTGCACTTGCATGTGTAGGTCTTGGAATGCAATGAACTCACGGTCGTGAGCAACATCGAAGAGAAGAACACGAGCATGGTCAGCATTCGATAGATATGGGTCAATGTAAGCAATTGTAGGAGGTTGACTCAAACCAAGATTAGTGTAGTTAAGTTCTACTGTCTTGTTGACATGCTGCACATAATTCAATGCTGTTTCATAACAGGAGTTACCAATCAAGAAGTTTTCTAATGGAAGGCTGTTTCTTGGTCTGTTATTCAGTGCTCCTTCCCCACCATTGAACACATTACAAACCATAGCCTCGTTTAACACACCGCGACTCTTAGCAAACAAACCCTCGACAGCATGTGGATTATTGTAAGTCATGTTTGCCCAAATAGTATCTCCTTCACGTAGACCACCTTGAGCGTATGGGAACATCCAAGAGCGATTTAACACAGCATTAGAATAATTTTCATAGATATCTTCTATACCGACTCTTAGATAGACAGCGCCAGCATTAATCATCTCAATAAGGTCTTCACCAACGGTTGCCACTAATCCCTCGACACCCAACAAATCTCCCCCATTGAGGTCTACACCAACAGAAACACCTGAGCCTGTAATAATTTGTTCAGAAATTGATGTGACCTCTCCAAGATACATCACTGAACCAGCAGCGAGAATATTTCCAGAGCCGGAAGCGGTAGATGGCTCCGCATATATCTTGTCGCCTATTTTAACAGAAAAACTAGAATTAGTCCCAGTATTATCGAATTGTATAGCGCCAGCATATACACCACTTGGTGGAGCGAGTGTTATTGTGGTTGGGTCTGCTAAAGCAGAAATTGTCCATGAATAACTATTAGAGGGTCTGTCAGACCTCATGATATTAACAGAGTTTCTAAGCAATGGATTGGAGAAATTATTCCCATCAGCGCCTACTGGGTCATATGATACTTTAGTCAACTTTACTGTTCCACCTAAAGCGAACGAATCGTGAGTTTCAGTAAGAAAAGTAGGTAACGCGCCGCCTATATCTGCGTTAGGAAATTCAAGAACAATCGTTGATTTAGGTAAATCAGATGTTTCTACATACAACCCGTTGAGTGTAGTTAAACCATGGGCAAACTTAGCGCTCACATCTCCCCAATAAATGCAATCCGCTACATGCCCATCAGAAGATGTAACTTGAGCACTAAAGAAGGGTGATGCTTCATTAAATCCCGGTGATGCGAATTGAACAACATTACTCCCATCTACATTTATGTATAGGTCTGCTGATGGAAACAATGCAGCGTCTTCATCGCTTAGAGATACTGTAAAAATACCGCTATAGTCCCCTTGACTCAGTAAAGGGGTCACTGCTCTTATTGTGCCAGTGGCTCGTTTATTCTGTATACGAGCGGCATGTGGATTTGATGTAGGCCCTGCTTTGAACTCAACTGCGCTCACATACTGTCGTAAACCATAATCTACATTCCCGCCTTGCGTCTTAACACTGGATTGGTCATGGTAGTATTCACCTCGCCCTTCAAAATCAGATGACGGTGTCTCATCATCTGAAAATATCGGTATAACACGTTCAGATTCATATCCATCTGCTATCAACAACGCCATACCAACTTCATGAGATGCAAGGAAACCTTCCGAACATGCCCAATCTTCATCTTCAAATCGTAGATAACCATCTGATGCAGGGTCATTTTCATACAAAATCCATTCACCATTCGGAAGGAATGCTTGTCTGTAGACAACAACATTGTCCACATTATAGAAAGAAGAAGCACTCGTAGAGGCGGCAGGGAATGCTGAAGGATTGTTCACATAAAGGTGGTAGTTACCACTCGATATTTCCGCCCTCCTTAGGATAGTGGTCCGTTTAGTAAACTCACTCCTTTCCATTGCGTATGTATATGCTGCTTGTGCTGCTCTGTCAGCAGGAGCCTTTTCAGGGAATCTACGCCCTACTGGGCTTGGATTAAATGTATGTGCTGTCATCGTAGCATCTACATGCATTTTTAATGAGTTATCAGGACCGGGGAAAGTGCTCTCAGCAGCATTCTCAAAGAACTGTCCAGCGAACAGTGGAATCTCTACCAGCGCGCGCGTTGATGCAAATTGTGTGCCCAATTGATAATCGTGTGTTGCTGTATCCATGGACTGGAACATACGGTCATTGACAGTAGACCCATCAGCAGCAGCATTTTCGATATAGAAGTGCCCATCACCGAGTAACGTTTCACCAAGTGAAAAACTCTCTATAGGGAGGGTAAAGGTAAGAGTTTGATTATTATTTGTAGCGGTCACATCTTTTGAAACATAAAAAAGAGTGCTACCGGAGATTGCCGTGATAATAGACCCAGCAGCAATCCCGGTCCCAGTGACCGTCATACCGACCTTAAGAAGTGCAGTAGAATCTATTTGGACAATCTTAGGATTATCTCCAAATGTTACACCGAGGAATGATGTTGCTGTTGTATCTGTATCACAAGTTGCATCAGTAAATGTGGTTCCTACAACACCAGCATCAGGAACAAGACCGGACGCAATACACCATACTTTGAACGTTCCAAGGTCTTGTCCGTCAGCCAGTGTGAACTTTCCATCACCAGCAGTGCCATCTGTGAACATGAAACCTACACCTGCTTTCGATGAATATTCAGCACTAGCACCACTCTTGAGGAATATTCGCCCCTTCTTTGGGAAAGGATATGTGCCCCATGATTGTAAATCAGGGGTCGCGTTATTCAATGGACGAACTGTAATAGATTGAGTCCCACCTATAGTAACGGATTGCCCCATAACAGAGAAGCCACGGCGTGTGGTGTATGGGAGGCGAGTTAGTGGGCTTGGGTCAAAAGATGGTTTAGTATCAAATGCCCCTTGACCGGGACCACCGAGTGACACCGTAACAACAGGCGCATCAGGGTCAATCTCCTTTACAACATGCGAGTCAGGGCTTCCAGAGCCTATCTCATTCACACTGTTTGAACTTGCGATTGAATTCAAACCAACACATTTCACTGTGGTATAACGACTACCCCCATCTGATTCTTGCTCTTCAACTCCACGAAGAATAGCACGAGTCATCAAATGCATAATCGTGACCGTATTGGCTTGTTCGCCTCTATCAAATGCATCACGAGCATAGAACAACTGACGAGTTCTTGTTCGGTCAGATGGTTGAATGAACAACCGCATAACGGTCCCCGGCGCGGTCGCTAAAGCATGGTTGTCAATAATATCAAAAATCTCATGAACAGGTGACGCAGAGGCTGTTACACCAACATCAAACTCACCATCACCCGGTGATTCAGCATCAGTATGAGGTGAACGCCTTGATGTTACTACTTCTCTCGGAGGAGGAGGTGCCTCCAGAAGAACACGATGAAATACAGATTCATGCGTCGTTTTTGTGGTGTGAGAGGCCGTAATATTCTGAGGGGGCTTGCGTGGCTCATCACTCATGGTGGTGTAGTTCTCCGGTGTGTATCTTTCATCAAGAGCATCATCACTTTCATAACCCTCACTATTATCACCAATTAAGGAATGAGTGTATGCTTTCTGTCCTGTGCTTCCTTCAAATGGGAGTTGGATATCAACGACACCACCGGGTGCTGAAAGTGTGCAAGTGACGGCTGCATTAACAAGGTCAGCCGCAATAATGTCAGCGATAAACGCGGGAGTGAAAGTAAGTGTTCCATTAGTTACTGACCCACCAGTAGTAGCAGCGCTCAACTCAAACGTAGTGCTATTTGTTATGCTTACAATAAACGCACCTGCTGGTATGCCAGTGCCTGAAACACGCATCCCGACTCTGATATTCGTTGTAGCATCCATCGCTACAGTAGGGTCGTTGTTGTAATCACAAGTTGCATCCGTAAATGAACTTCCAGCAGTTTGAGTAGACCCAGCAGGCAGAGTTTTCTCTACCATCAACATTGGTTTTGTTTTACCCATACTGGTTCCAGTGAAGTCAATTGCATTGTAATGAACTTCAATAAATGGTGCAAGACCATGAGTTGTCAAAGACGGTGATGAAAGAATAGCGACACGGCTATCCTTTGAAGGGCGGATGTGGAAATTACGAATATTATCATCAACGTCACCGAGATTCTGTGGCACCGGACCTTTAAGGACGAAAGGGAAAGGGTTGAACATTGATAATCCACTTGAGCCACCAATTCCGATAATTTCTCTGGATGCACCTGTTAGACCATTATCAACCATCTCGTATGCTTCAGATTCATTCTCGATACTGTTGATAACATGTGATGAAATATCTCTAAAATAATCCACCTTACTGTTTATAGGAAGTTGAGTATCAAGTCCTTTCGGTGCATTTTCGTAAACAATAGTAAGAATGTCTGCATTACCGACTTGTTGGTCAAGAATCTCATCATTTGCTTTGGGCATCATACGGAGATATTGATGTCCGTTAATGTGGTTGTAGGTGTGACGACCTGAGTGTCCAACTTGGAATGCTTCGTCTACTGATGAGGGCCAAGTAACTGCGAAAGGGTTGTTGGTATCATTTGTCGTAGTCGCCATTCGTGAGGAGAACGCAAGCCCGTGTTGCTCAAATTTACTCTCATCAATCACCATCTGCCCTGTGCGGTCAATGATTTGCGTAGCGAGATGAGGAGCCTGATATGGCCTCCCCGCCCCGTTTTCAATCAATAAGTCAGAGGGAATGACGATGAAATAATTGTCTCCAGTAGCGGCAGCACGAGAATGTAATACACCACGTAGACCATCGTGAAGAGATGCGTTATCACGACTATCGTGTGTGCTGTTTTCTAAATCCAAATGAACACTGCTAACTTCCAACACACCAGTGCCTACGTTGATGTTATGAAGCCTCACTCGCTCAGGTGGCGATTGGTTTGGCTTCATTGTGGCACGATTTAGTGAACCGGGATTAATGAGTAGATTGAATGGAACGTGAGGAACAAGATGTTCACGTCGAGTGCCGGGTGAGGTCTTGTAATCTACGACTGTATAGTCACCTGATGAAAAAGGACTGATAGTAAAATCAACGGTCCCACTTGTGACACTCGTGCCTTTGAGAGCAGTTGCTAATGCGGCGGCTTCTGCTGTGCTAATAGTAATGTTTGATAGATTACCTGATGATGAAGCGATGGAGGAAATAGTATAGGATTCAGTGTAAGGAGTAACGGGTTCTTCAAAACGGAATAAACAAAGAGTAGAGTCATTGACCAACGGAGCGTTTCTACTCAACATTTCATTATCGAAATCACGAGTTATGTGAACGCATTCAACCGTGCCTCTAAATTCCCCGCCCTTTCCACCGATGTAGACGTGTTCATCGGAAAGATTCAACTTGTAAGGTGAAGAAACTTTCTCCTTCGCCATTAAGACCCCATTCACATAAAGACGGGCTTCCCCTTTCGTGATAGTTGCAACAAGGTGGATAAGTGGACGTTGGTTGATGTTCATCCCAGTAGCATCGTCTTTAGCCGCCTCAAAACGATTGAAAGAATCATCAATACCGTCATGTGTAACGGATGGATAGATAGTCCCATCGTAGCGGTTGCTTACTTTAGTGGCAGTTTGAAGAATAACCGATTCAAGGCCCGAAGGTGTATGGACATTGATATGAAACACAGCAGGACCGGGTGTGTCTACATTACCAACACTTAGAGAGAATTGACCATCTTTTGAAACGACAACTCCACCGCAATCAGGTGTGACCCATGCTTCAATAGCCAATTCTTGTGGGATAGCATTTCCAATCAGGCTGGCTCCTCTTGAACCCTGAGAGGACTCAGAAACAATATCAGACGCACTCCTGTCTCCGGCTGTGTCATCAGCACCGAGTTTACTATGTAGACCCTGAGGAATAATGATGCTATCGCTCACGCCGTCGAAAAACAACGCGTGATTTGATTGTAGCATGATTGGCATGTCATAACCTCACAAGATAGAATCAATTGGAACGAATGTAAGTTTGAAGCCATAAACTTGCTCACCTGCATCATAAACTGCTGTAAATGAATTAACTGTTCCTTGAATCCCAGTCATGTTATCTCCCGTATCAAACTCAACACTGGCTGGATTCGAGTTACCATCAGACATCTTGTCAGCAATTGTCTTACTCACTCCAGTGGGGACGAGGAAATTACGCACTGCGTATTTATCCCCATCAGTAGCCTGAATCATTGAGTTATATGGGATTTGAATACCGATTGGATAATCGCCTTTTACAGAAATCAACCCACCGGTCAAAGCGCCAACGCCTCCGGCACCGACGCTGGCTCCGATGGCGACTCCGGCGGCACCACCTGTAGCGACTGTAGCAGCGGCAGCAGCCGCACCTATTACTATACCACCCAAAATAGCACTACCCTTACGGGCAGTGTTGTTGAGAATACCATACAAATCCTGCACTTTATCACCTGCTGATTTACCGGGAATAGAGGAATATCCTCCTGAAAAATTAGTAAAGTAAGGAGTTAGTGAACTGATTCCACTAATTTCTCTCCCTTGTTTACTCATTCCACCACTCATGGAACCAACAGTTGATTGAGTAAGGGTTACTTTTGAATTTCCAACTCCCCCTGCCCCAAGAAAATCAGATTGACTTGTAACACCTGTGATTGCGTTGGAAGAGGCTTGCCCTATCGCTGTAGCAAAAGCAGTTGCAAGCGCAGACGCTTGAATATAAGTAGAACTTCCATTATAGACAACAATGTCTCTTGTCGTGCCTGACCCTGATATCGTCCCAAGTGTCCCAGTGAGGCTGAATGTAATTGTATAAGTAGTCCCGCTCACATCATTTATTCTAAAACTCTTAATTGACGCTAACCTACTAGTTGTAATTGTTTCAAGATTGGATACGCTAGTAAAGTTTACAGCATCATTAAAAGTAATACCAAAATCAATTTGAGCAGTTGCTTTAGCACCAACCGCAACTCGCCTTGACATATCGTCATCGGCGAAAATACCATCAATTTGGATTAGAGAATTACTAAGATTCAAGTCAAGAGCAAAACGTTTTCCACCTGAAAACGGCATGGGTGAGCCACCAACACTTCGGTCAACACCAATGGCAATTGACTCGGCCATGAGTTCCATACCACCTGAATAACCAAACTCAGCCATAGCGACTGGGTTATCGAAAATGAGGCGAATAGGAGTCCCGTAGCCAGCCATTACATTCGCCCTCGCATTGTCGTTCCGCCCAAGGCTCGTGAAACCTCCTGTTGGATGAGGTTACCAATTTGCCTTGCCATCTCACGCTTATCAGTTCGGTCAGTGATTCCACTAGGATTTACAGTGATGTTGAATGTCTGCCCACCGGGTGTGTTCTTTCCATCAAGCGGGACAACTGCCTCAGGACCAGCCTCACCAATCATGGCAAGAGTAGGACCATTCACAATACCACCCTCAGCAAGCATTGGAATTTGCCAACTTGTTAGGTCCATACCAACAGTATATTCAGTCCCAGTAACTGGGTTAGAGAAGGTCTTTGAAAAATCAACACTAGCAAATAAAGAGTTAATTGACTCAATTAATGTGTTAATCGGTCCTTTCAGAGTATCTCCTATAGTTGTAGCGAGAGATGTAAACGCATTTGTTGTTTCAGTTTTGAATTTTTCAAACATACCACCGGGGTTGTCAATAACATCTTGAATGAAATCCCATGCATCCCCTGCTAACTCTATCCCGAAATCAATAAAATCACCAATTGAAATATCAAAAAGACCTTGGAATAGGTCAGCGATAAACTTCAACGGTTGAGGTAATTCAGCAAGCACGAGGTCTAATCTATCACCGATTGATAATCCAGCAAATGCGCCTTCTCCTTTGAAGAAATCTACAACTAATTGTAAACTATCAGGTAGAGTAAAATCAAACATTGTTAAGAAATCAAAAGTTGCAGCCCCAATCTTAGTGAATACCCCATCTTCTCCAAACCAATAATCAGAAGTAAAAATATCAGGTGTGTCAAAAGAAAATATTGAAAGGAAATCGAATGTATGTCCACCAATCTTATCGAATACACCGTCTTCTCCAAACCAATAGTCAGAGGTAAAAATAGCAGGTGTTTCAAAGGAAAATGTTGTAAGAAAATCAGGTGACCAATTACCAATTTTTGTAAAGACACCTTCCTCTCCTAACCAATAATCACTTGTGAAAATATCGGGTAGTTCAACTCCTGTGAAGAAATCAGATACAGCGGTGATTGCAGTATCAGCAGCGGTTTCCAAATCATCCCATATAGGCACGATATTATCATCCCACCACTTTTTCATATCTTCAATAGCGCCAGTAATTCCTGAAGATATTGCTGTGCCAGCGCTTGTAATAGCAGAACTAATACCGCTAAATAACCCTTGAATTGAATTCAATCCACTACTAAACATACTCGCGCCTTGATTCAAACTCGACATAGCCTTAGCAAGACCTGCTAGTGCCACCATCAGAAGTCCTCCACGAATGTATAGTCAAGTGAGACAGTTTCACGTCCCTCGTTATTCGCCTGTTGGCGCTTCCGCTTCATTTCCTTTTCCTCGTGCTTACGCCCGACCATGGCCCAAACGAGCGATTGTTGGAAGGTGTCCGGTGCCATCTCATGAACCTCTTTCAGTGATACGCCATAGTGCTTTGCAATGATGTAGGCCCACATCTCCAGTCGTATCACCAAGTCCTCAGGGCTGGCGACAGCCTGTTGAGACAGAAATGCCTCTATTTCTGACTGTCGCCGCTCTGAAAACCCCCTTGCATCATCTCCGCGAGTTGCTGAGGGTTAGGTAGAAGACGGGAGAGTTGCTCTCCAACAAAGCCATTGAGATTCATCATCTCTTCAGGAGTGAGTTCAGGGTTGGTTTTCGTAACCCAGTGGGAGAATGCATAGCCCCAGTATGACTCAAGGTCAATTGCAACTTCACCATCTTTTCCTACACTAAACATCTCTTGTGCAGCACGTTGGATGTCAAGGAATGAGATATCCCGCACCCATACTTCCATGACCATCTTGGGGTCATCAGGGTCTACAGGTATCTCGTGTCTCTTTTCATTAGTTTGTCGTAGCAGTTGGCTCTTGTTCGGCACTGGCATTTTCTTCCACCTCGGTTACAGCCGCTTCATCAGCGGGGGTTTCCGGCTCTTCTTCAGCAGCCGACTCTTCGTCGGGGGCTTCGGACTCAGCCGTGGTTTCTTCCTCGATGCCTTCGTCATCGCGCCGCAAGCGCAGGGCGACTTCTGCTTTGGTCCCGTATTGAACAAGACCGCGACGCCTACACTCCTCTCGGAGTTCAGTTAGCGTCATCGCATCGTAGGAAAGGTCAGTTGGGAACTCCTCAGAGTCCTCTATATCTTCAGGCGTTACCTGTTCAGGCGTTACCTGTTCAGGCTCCGCTTCAGGAGTGGGAGCGGGAGTATCAATCATAGCAAGGACGGCTCGCTCAATTAAATTGCGAGAGCGACTCACAGCACCAGCCTTTGCTTGCTCGGAAAGGAGGCCCATTTGTCCACCAAACCAAATAGCATAGTCCTCAGGCGATTTGCGACGAAAATGGTAAACTCTCTTTTTGCCACTTGGAATCATCTAATCACTCTCCAAAGAACTCATCATATCCACATTTTTGACACACTAAACTATGTATATTGTGGGGATTAAGTCCTTGTTGTTCTATCATATCCATTGTTTCAGGGTCACCAAGTTCACCTTCATTGATGAGTTGAGCATTAGGGTCGCCACATTGAGGACATTGGGTATTTGCTTTCAATATAGTATTTGCTTTCAATATACGCCAAGCCTTCTCAAATGCAGTCATCTTTTCACCTCAGGAATGGAACAATGTGTCTAAAGCAACTACTCGTATCGCTTTTGGAGCGACCTTAAGCGAAGCGCGCATCGGTCCCTTGTCCTCAGGGATTGGAAGGGGGGCCTCAGTAATAACATAATCATCAAGAAGAATGTCGATGCTTTCACGTGAAGCAGCGGTCCCAGCCTTTGTGAAAGACAAGCGAATCTGATTAGCAGTAGTTGCATCAAAATCTACAGCACGGCGCATCTTATGGTAGAAGATAGGGTCATCTACAATGATTTCCATATCGAGTGAATACTCGGTCTTCCCTTCAACGGCAAGGCTTGCATTTCGTGAACCGGCGTGAGGAACTTGGTCAGTTTCAGCATCAAGAATTGGAGAGCCATTGATGGTGTAATACTGTTGAGTTCCAGTAGAACCAGTGAGAGTGAAAGAAACAACTTGTGCTACATTAACACCCGCAAGAGTAACAGAACCATTGTAGAACATAAATGGTTTTTGTGTGCCGACCGCTATACCTGCTTCTTTACGAGCAGTATCTGTATTTGCTGTGTCTTCAAACATCCGATGAGGATTGTATCGGTCACCTTTGCTACTGGCTTCAAGACGACCTGTGTCTGTATAGCACAATGCAGAGTCAAAGTTAACAGAAAGGCGAAGGGCTGCGTCCGTGTCTGTAGTCAAAGAGAAATCCTTGACCTTGCAACCACGGAAGACGCGAGTCAATTGCTTAGAGTCAGATGTGCCACCATCTACAACTTCTGAGTCAATATTAGAGGAAAAGGGTGGAATTTCGTCGTCAACCTGATTATCACGGCGTCGAACGCTAACTTCCATCGCGAAAGATGGGACATTAGAGCGAGAGAAAAGAAGTCGAGTGACGCCGTTGGTTAGAGCACCAGTCGCAGCACGGTTAGGACTACCTTGTGTCGTGCTTGCATGGAAGCGAGCAAAACGAATCACAGTATTATCAGCATGAGAGAAACATAGAGGGTCATCAAGGAATATTTGAGTTGTAGTAATCGCGACAATACGACGAATCTCACTCTTCTCAGTCGTATCGAAGTATGTGCTTTGTGGGTTTGATACAGAGCCGAATGCGGTTTGGTCACCTTCTTTGTAAGACACAATACTTTCAGTGGTTGCATCTTTAATAACAACATAATCACCAGCAGCAACAGCAGATGAGCCTGATTGGAATGTTGGTGTGGAAGCACCAGCAGAATCCCAAGTAATAACCGATGCACCAGCAGCGACAGCGCCATTAAGAGCATAATCATTGTTAGCGCACAAAGCGTCATAAGTCGTTCCAATATCAACAGCCTCCATACCAAGGCAATAGTAGAGCCAACGTGGATTGTGCATGTTGACTTCAAAGGAGCCACCTTGATTGATGAAGCGACCCGGAACTTGCACAGCAACGTCACGGCCAAGACCAACCACATGGTAACGCTTGAGGTCTACCTTTGTCTCAGGTAGTGTAACTGTAGCAGCAAGACCTACGAACTGGTCAGTAAGAGAAGATTCAGAACTATCATGCGCGTCATCAGCATAAAGCATGTTAATATCAATTGATGGTAACTTAAACGAGTGGAAATTTAACGAGTCGCTTGTGCTACTAAATGTAGAAGCCGCAGTTGAAAGAGCAGGAGTAATGGTAAAATCAGTTTCAGTAGCACTGGCTTGGTGTGCTACTACAGTATAGATTTGACCTGTGCTATTTGTGTCATCAGCAGCAAAATTACTGACCCCAATGATACTCAACTGAGTTCCAACTAACATACCGCGAGGTGTCTGTAGAATACCCATAGAAACAGGGAAGGCGCCGGAGGGACTCGCTAAACGAATCACACTCGTGTCTGCAACTGCATCAGTGCTTTGATGTTTGAAAGAAAAACCGTAAGTTAATGTTACATTTGATTGAGTTCCACCAGTTGCGGCGGATGATAGTTCAAACGTGTCGGCGTCTGTGAAGGAGGAAATAACTGCACCAGTAGGAACACCACTTCCACTAACTGAACAACCCACTGAAAGAACATCACGAACATCTGATGCGGAAGCGCCAGCAATAGCAGTCCCCGAAGTTTCAACAGTAGCGTCATTTTCTAAATCGTTACTGGTTCCAGTAACTGATAATGCACCATGTGTAAGAAGAAGTCCGCTCTCGTGACCGAAGGAAACCTCGGTTAAATCGCCCTTGTATACTGTCGATGGCATGCTCTACACCTCATGGGATAAGTTCCGCGAAGATAACTACTTCGGTCTGAAAGGTCATTCTGAACAAGAATTTGCTCCTATCGGACAAATCCGTGCGTGTTTTGAACACCATCCGGTCGAAGTTTGTTCCATCACCTTTGCGCTTCAAATGAATAAGACGACGAACTTCGTTCTCCATCTTCTGAAAATGTTCACGACTCTTTGTCGTGCGAATGTCAATTGTGACGTTAATACGAGTTGTAACAAAGTCATAGAGAATCTCAGGTGCCTCTTCGTTGTGCGCTGTCTCATACACCAAAACATAGTCCGACTTCTTCATGTCTATGCGCTTACCACGCTCAGGATTGATAGTCGCAATGTCAGCAATGATGGGTTTGATGTTGTCCGTGTTACCACGATTCCAATCATTAAGAGCAGCGAGAACAGAGTCAATGCCTTCAGACCAAGTCGCTACCATTACTCCAACTCCTTTCTATGTGCTTTTACGTCTAAGAGAATTCCATTATTCGTTACACGTAATTTTTGCCCCATAAGGGCAGGTGACTCACCCATCATACGCTTATCAACCCTACTTAAAGCGGCATTGGTAGCGCTTTCATCATCAGTATATTCCAAGCCCTTTTCTTGCTGCTCAACGACTTTTCGGTATGCCTCTGGACTCTTAGTGATGACTTCTTTTAATTCTGCTTGATATTGAGGTTGAAGAATTTCAGCATTTATCTCATCAAAGAATTCATCAATGGAATCTTTAGGCATAATAATCACTCAAATAGAACAATCTCCGTATACCGAGCGAGGATAGCATTAACTTCAGCCTGAAGAAGTTGCACCTTTGAAGACATGTCAATGTTACTTGTCCCCTCAGGCAGAAGAACAGTCCGGTCATCAGACATAAGAAGGTCAATCACAGTCATCTTAGTGGCCGCTTCTTCGATAGCCTTCTCCAAATATCGCTCTCCATAGATATAAGCAACCTTTACTGCATTCCACTCAAAGAATGGATATGAGTTGTTGAAATATATGATACCCTGCTCATAGTCCATCCACCAATCTTTCAGACGAGCATTATCTCCACTAGCACTACCACCTTGAAGGTCTACTTGGGGTAGGTGTTGAGTGATTTGTCCGCCAATATCGCTGAGAGCGCTACCCACGACGATAACACAACCAGTGAAAGATGTTGCAGTTGTTCCGGTATAGCGGAAAACATCACCACTGGCATCTACACAGACACCAGCCTTAGCGAATCCACTAGCAGAATCCACGTTTATCGTAGTTGAATCAAGGCTACTGAATGTCGCAGTGTTTACTTGTGTCTGTGACAGCGTGACACTACTGTCTGTCACGACGATGCTACAAGTTTCACCCGCCTTTACAGGGCGCATACTTGTGACCTTCACGACCCCAGTCCCATAATCAGCATTTGCCGTAGCAAGGAATTCATTATGTGTAGCAACATTACTTGTGCTACCCTCAAGTGTAAATGCAGGTGAAAAATCAACTGCTGCTTTACTAACTCGGTCTTCCTTATTGATAAGGTCAGCAAGATTCTGAGCAGTAGTAGACGCATCAAAATCAGCACGCCACTGACTTGTAGACGTTCCAGCAGTAAGAACAGCAGCACTACCATTACCGGGAGACATTACAATTGACCCGCTTATTGCGCGGACATCCTCAGGGATGCTAATACGTGCCTCAGCAGCGCCAATCTCACGATAGTCGTCACCTTGCCATAGTTCAATACGCAACATCTGTTGGACATTGCGGAAAAGGAGTGGGGTTGTGCCTACATAATCTGTGTAATATCTACGTCTGTAAGGCTTGTAAGTATCGAAATTGATGTATTCTGCGTTCACAAGGTAGGGTCGCCACGCGTTATGTGTGATATTATCAATACGGTCTTGTATTTCTTTGATACGTGTCTCTACAATCGCTCTTGTCACACCACGTTGGCGACCAACAGTGCCGTTGGTAAAGGACGCGTTGTTCTGCACATACGCGTTATCTGCTGCCTGAAAATCAGCGTGAGTGAAAGAGCCAGTGAATACTAACTTAACACCACTCGCTCCACCATTACTAATGGCGGTAATTGTCTTCTCAACACCGAGAGGATTAGCATCACTGTAAATGAGGATTGAATCTCCTACTTCAGTCCCGCACCTTCGGTAATCATCGCCAGTGATAAAGACGCCGTCAGAAACAGAATCAGCAGAGACAAGAACAGGTTCTTGAGGCCCAATACCAAGATAGTCAGCGACTTTTTGAGCAGTGGTATAGACAATCGCCGTAGGGTCGAGAGGGCGTGTTTCAGCCTCACCGGGACTAAAGACAACTGGCATCTACTCCCTTGCCTCCTCATCTCGGTGACCGAGGTTGTATTCCATAGGGCGCTTACATGCACCACATGTCTCTCGCCATAAGAAGTGGAGCATACCGCAGTGTTGACAACGTGTCCCTTTACCGATGTTAAGGATGTCAGC
>TARA_R100001463_G_scaffold21943_6_pt1 | contig 21304 bp, 21 predicted proteins | sample TARA_R100001463 | Tara Oceans TARA_R100001463 (sample SAMEA2622242) | marine metagenome | biome: marine biome (ENVO:00000447); feature: deep chlorophyll maximum layer (ENVO:xxxxxxxx); material: "saline water (ENVO:00002010), including plankton (ENVO:xxxxxxxx)" | depth 40 m
ATTACCTAATGAAATTCTATATGATAATAAATCATAAGAACTACCTGCTCCTGTATTTGATTGTCCCTGAATAGATTCAGGATTCATTACATAATCATTAAATGAAGATCCTGATACTGCTCTTCTATAATATCTAAATTCTTGAAATTCTCCTACAAATGGTCTTCCTATAAATTTCCCACCTACTTTCATTATAGCTTTCAAAGCACTACTTCCACCTCCCATTATCACATTATTACCACTTCCATAATCTCCATCAAAGGGTAATCCTCCTAAAATTAATGCTCTTTTATTAATACTTGTAGTACTATTATCAGCATTAACAAAAAACATATTATTCCAAGCTGTATTCATTGAGGATGATACTTTACTATCAAGCATTTGAATTGAAGCTGATCCTTGGAATCCTATTTGGTTACCATCATAACCATCATATATATTATTTGCTACTTTTAATTCAAATTCATTAAGTGTATTATCTTCAGTAGATGCTGAGATGTTAGTTGATCTTTGTAATTGAACTGACCACCAACCATCATCAAAAAATGGTAGAGAAATTTTTGAAGAAGTAAAATAATGCCTACCAGAATTTAAAGTACCTTCAGTAGCTCCATCACTAACTGAGCCAGACATTACTAATTGGAGAGTTCCATATTGTGAATCTGTTGGTAAAACAGAACCGTTAAAAGATCCAGAATTTGAACCTGAGTATTCTAATACTAAAGCAAATGCTCCTGGGGAATTTGGAATGTTTCCTCCTACCCCATCAAACCAAGGTTTAATTAACAAAGAGGAAGTAAAAAACTGATCAGGACCTATTGGTTTTTTATTTTTAAATCTAAATTGTATACTATCAGGTGCTGAAAAATAATCTGAAGGGGCATTTCCATCATAAAAATTACTTGTTAAAGGTGTCCATGGTATTAAAATAGAACTACTAGCTTGTGTTCCTAATGTAGATGGAGTATTTTTTACTAAAGAACCAGAGTAAGTTTTAATTGCTGTGCTATAACGATTCATCCATAAATCGTAATCGTTTTCATCATCTTTATTTTTACCCCCAAATTCACTTATACGAAGCATTGTATTAGGAACACCCCATATATTAATTAATTGTCTTAATCCTGTTACAGTACCTTTTCTTTTTACTAAAGAAACCATATTATGAAATATTCTTTTATATATTTCTTGTGATGAATTTTCTAAAGGATATGGGAATGATGGATCTGCTAAAGCTATAACATATCCTAAAGTAGATTGTTGTTGATCATAATAATTTATAATAGAACCCGATGCTATATCTACATAATGGGAAATATATTCTAATCCTGATCCTGTGATAGGATATACCCCAACATTATTTGGGTTGAAGTCTATTGAATTAAATGTATTACCTCCTACATTAAATCCTAAAGATTCAACTACATCATCAGCTAATCCTAAAGGTAGAACTGATCCTGTTAGCCCAGAATTAGTATTACGAACTTGTTCAACAGCTTCAGTGTAAAGATAAGCTTCATCAAAAGCTTGTCCTGTCATATTTACAAACTTAATGTATTGGTTATTACTTGAATTATCAGTAATATAAGGTGGTATTAAATAATATAAATAATCTTGGTTATCATTATCATATCTTGAAGCAGAATAAACTTGATTTTTTCCTGTATTATAATAAAGATCTGTTTCATCTGTACTACCAAACCAATTTAATGCCTCTGAACTTGTAACAGAAAAATTTGTATAAGGATAGGTAGAAGTAAATTTAGGCCAAGATTCTGATCCTGTTACATAATATAAAAAATATTCATAGCTATCGAATTTACTAATAATTTGATTTATATTATTACTAACTCTATTATAACTAGAAGAATAATTAGCTGATCCTGAGGTTCCCCCAGTAATGTTTTCTAATTCAAGTAATTCTGCTGATGAACTTTCAATAGATGATAGTTTATCCTTAAAATTTCTTAATCTTTGTTCTGCAGATGAATATTTAACAAATTCACTCCAATCCCCCCAATTTTTTCTTAAAAATATACCTTTTTGATCTCTTAAAGAATTAAATTGATAATAAGATTCTGATGTTGCTGTGTTAACTAAATCATTAAAATTTTTATAGTTTGTAGAATTATTTATTTTATCTTTAAGGTCTATATTATAATTAGGACCCTTTAATTGAAGTAAATTATCTACAAATTCTAAATTAGGTTGAAAATCAACTGAAAAAACTAGTGTTTCACCTACTTTTGAAATAATTTGAAGTTGTTGGTCAACTTGAAATTCTATAGGTAAAGGTTTATATAGTTTTATTAATATTGAAGTTGGGGTAGATGAACCACTTATAGGGGTTTCTAATTGACTATTTACAGCTATAAAATTTCTATTATCACCAAAAGAAATATAAAATTCATCAGCATTTTCCCTAGCATTAATTTTAGTATTAAACTGATTATAATAAGTTAAAATTTGAGAGGTAGATAAAAAATTATTTTGGATTCTTAATTCAGTTCTATCTCCTGATATTTCTGATAAGAAATAAGGATGACCATTAAATAGTTCGTTTTGTTCATCTTGTATTAATTCAGATCCTAATTCATAATCTATAAAATTATATACAGCATAATAATTTCCAGATGAATATCCTTGATTATATATATCTTCAATTGGATTTAATTCAAATTGATTATAACTTGATGTTGAATTTGAAATAGTAGTTCCGGATTCAGGAGGGAGAAAAGAACCGTTGGCATTATAATTTAAATTTTGATATAATAATGTTTTAGAATAATTATAAAGATAAAATTGAGTTTTACTTGTTGTTGGGGAAAAAGATCCAGTTAATTCAATTGAGGGAATAATAGCATCTAAACTTAATTCATATCCTTCTTGAAGAAAAACTTCAGCATTTAATTGGTTAATGGATGCAGAAACTGGTATTGCCATTTTTTATTATTTATCTAATTGTTGTTTCAACTTGTACTTCTTCAATATTGTCAAGATTTAATCTTCCAGTACCTGAGAATACTAAATTAGGATCTACTTCATTAGGATCAATTGCATCTTCTAAATTAGTTGCCTCTTGTATTAATTCTAAATTTTCTCTTCTTAATTCAGCAATTTCATCTAGTAATGCTTGTATTTCAGTACTAATAGTAGCAAAGTCAGCATATTCACCACTAGTTTTTGCAAGATACTCATGAGATTCTATATCTCCAAGCTTAGGTATAATATAAAAGAATTTATCATAAAGATACCAAAAATCATTTAAAGTAGCTAAATCTCTATCAAAAAATGAAGGATCAGGAATGTTAACTAATTGAGTAAATTCTTTATTTACTGTTTCATTAAATTTATCCTTATTAAATCTTTGTGATTTTAATGTTATATTTTCTGCCATTATCCATTTATTACTTTAAACATTATATCTTCATCAAATACTTTTGTAGTACCATCTATAGTAGTTTTTAATAAAATTGTATAATATCTTTCTGGTTCTAATCCTCCCATATAAATATCAAAATAACTAGAAGTTGTATCAGCACTTACTTGGGTATAGATAGAATCAAATTCTATTACATATTCATTTGTTTCTGAGTCTTTAATAGCATAATATGATGCTTGAGGTAAATAATAATTAGTCAAATATCCAGATTGGGTTTGGAAAACTTTTTTAGGATATTGAGGTACAGCTGCTATTCTAAATCTTTGTACACTTTCAGAATAATAAGTTCCATCATTATTATATGATGAAATAAATGCTTCTGGTTGGTATAGTTCTTCCATTTTTGATGATGTATGATAGAAAAAATCATCAAATTTAAAATCTAATTGTGGTGGATATATTGTATTAGTATCTACTGAATAGAATTTAAATGTAGAAGCTTGTGATTGGGATGGTATAAATTCAACAGATGAAGTTTGTTTAATAATAAATCCTTCATTTGGTATATCACCCCCAGTAATTCCTTTAGATTGACTTATCCAAATATCAATAGTATTAGTTACATCAACATTTAAATCTATAGAATTTGCATATGTAAATGTTTGTGTTTGAACTATATCTTTTAATGTAGATGATCCTGTATACCATGTTCCTCCCCCTATAGATGTTCCTTGATTTTGTGAGTAAGATCCAGTAGTTAAATTATTAAAAGTTCCATTAGTCCATTGTTGTTCACCTGTACTTCTCCAACAACAACCATTTTCTGTAATTGGAGAATTTCCAAATCTTCCTGTTCCCATATCCCAACTTTGTGATATTGGATATACTTTTAAATATGATGTAGAATTTAAATTTGTTACTACAGCAGCATAATTTTTTAAGTTAGAATTCCAAGTTCTAGGTATAAAATTTCCTGCTGTTAAAGTGAATGAAGCTGTTGTTAATCCTCCTGCTGTTGTAGTTAAACCCCCTATTTTAATAATATCCCCAGGTTTATAATTTTTACCTCTTGTTTCACGTGATGTAGGTATTACAGTTCCTGCGATAGTATTTCCAGTTAAAAATATTTGAAGTTTTCCACCTATACCATTTCCAGTTGATGCTGTTATAGGGAAAATTTGATTAGCCATAGATGTAGCTAAATTTGTTGGGTTATCTGTTATAGAAGAAAATAAATTTCCATTAAGATAATTTATATAATTAGTAGATTTAGTAGAACTAGAAACATAAGTATCAAAAGTTCCATTTATTTCTGGTGTTGCAAATTTAATTAAGTATCTACTAGATTGAGCTGCATCATCTAATATGTAGGTAGATGCTTCTAATATTTCATCTAACCCAGTATTCATTGTAATATTTTGAGTATATAATGTAGCGTCTTTTTCAGGAAATAGTTTATAAATTGCCATTTATTTATATATTAAAGTTTTTTATATCATTAAGTTTAGGACCAACATCACTAGGAACTATACTTTCATCAATAGATTCAGGTACACCACCTGTACCTGGTTGTTGATTTAATCCACCTCCTATAACTTCTTCAATTTCATTACTAGGATCTGCAAGAACTTCTAAATATGTCCTACTAGGAGTATATTGTTGTAATGTCATTGTTTTTAATGTCCCCCCATCTTCTGAATTTTCTGTAGTATCTATAAATTTTGCTCTTGTAGGATATCTTAATACTTTATACTGACCCCCATCTAAAAATGAAGATTTTTCTCCATTTGCAGCAGATGTCCTATTTGGGCCTCCACTTCCTCCTTGTTTTGTTCCTGCTTCTGAATTTTCAACATCTAAAGCTGTAGTTTTAAAAGTATTTGTTAGTGGTGATTCACCATCTGTAGCTCTTACTATTCCTTCTTTTGTGGTATAAAAAGGATTTTCAGGTGTATAATTTTGTACAAAACCTGATCCATTAGGACCATCATCATTAATAGGACCACCAGTTCCTCCTTGTTTTGTTCCTGCTTCTGAACTTTCAACATCTAAACCTGTTATTTTAGTAGATTGAACTAAATCATTAGTTGAAATATCAGATCTTACTATTCCTTCATTATTAGTATAATATGCATTAGTTGGTGTATATCTCTGGATAAAACCAGATGTTGGTATTACACCAGCATCAGAATCATTTGGTGCAGCTCCACCATTTTCAGCTTGTCCTAAAAATTGATTATTAACTCCTTCATCATATTCTGCTTCTAGAGGAGATAGTTTAGGAGGCATAGGACCTGGTGTATTACCAAGATATGTTCCTGGTTCTCCTGGGCCTTTTATACCTTCGTCTCCTCTAGTAATAAATGATTTTTTATATCTTTCTAATAAATCCATATTTTTTTATTTATAAAGGTACTACTCTTCCTACAATATCAGCTTGTGGATATTTTAATTCAAAAACCATAGGATCAACTGATGGGTAGATTACTCCCTTATCAGTAGCTGCTAATGTATCATATGAATAATCACTATACCCTTTACTTGCTCCTGCTATATTTTTTATTTCTACATTTGTTACCGTTTGTACACCTTCAACTTTATCTAAAAGTATACTTATATCTTTTAATAAAATAGGTTGATTTATATTCCAATTATCAATATTAAAATAATCTGTTAGAGATTCTATACAACGTAAAATTACATCATTATTATTAAAATTAGGTAATACTATTATATCAAAATTACATGTTATATTAATAATATAAGCATCTTTTATCTTAATAGAATCATTTATCATTCTATATTCAGATAAATATGTTTTTAAATTTTGTTTTAAGGTTGATGAAGCTGTTCTTAATTGTTTTAAAGAATTATAGGATAAAACATACATGTCTAAAATTGTAGGTAATTCACCTAATTGATATTCTGCTACTTTAGTAGGTTGAATATAAGCTTTTGCTATAGTACCTATATTAGCAGGCATACTTAAAGCTCTAATTAAATAATCCTGTTGAGTAACAGTTCTTAATTGATTTTGAAAATTACCTAAAGCATTTTGTCTTATTTCTTCTATAGTATCTGCTCCTTGACCTCCATCAGCAGCTAATATATTATTTACAGCTACAGATGAAAAAATAGTATTAGCTAATGAACTATCTGATATATTAGGATTAGTAAATACAATTCCTGTAGTAGGAAAATTAGTTAATGTTCCAGATGCTACATTAGATTCTAATCCTCCTCCAGTTAAATATCTTATAGTTAAAGTTGTATTTGAAGGAGCTATACCATAAGTATCAGTAAACATAAAATTCAAAGGAGAGTAAGCCGTAGTTAATTTATCTTTAGAAAATGATAATCCTGTTCCCACATTGTCTGGGTTAGGGACTAAATTTTCATCATTATCTGTTACAGTTCCTGCCCCAAATCCTAATTGTAATTGGGTTGAATTTAAAAATCTTGTTGTAAATCTTCTTTGAACTTGTTTTAAATTTAATAAATTAGGAGCATCATCTTGAACAGCATTTGGGTCTGTATATGAGGCGTTTATTTTTGTAGTAAATACTGTATCTTGTGCTAAATTTAATACTTCATACCATTCATTATTTTCACTATCAAAACAATCTAATACATTTATAATATTAGATGCATTAATATCTACTACTGGGTATTTTGAAGGGGAAGTAAATGTTGCTGTTGTTGTATTTATAGTTCCAGATATAGCTTTTCTTGTTTTTTTCAATAAAAATCTATCTGGATTTGTTCCACTTAATGAATATATTGATATTTCTGTTGGATCCTGAGATGATGATATTGAAAAATCACATACGTCTTCAGTTATAAATTTTATATTTGAATTTTCATTTGAAGTAATTTGAAAATTTGAAGGTATTTTTAAAGTATAATCAAAATCTGGTACATATTCTGTACCACCTCCTGGAACCGCTTGTGTTTTTGCAGGGAGTTGTTGATAAAAAGCAATATCAACAGTAGCTGCTGTAGTTACTTTAGGTTTATAACCTAACATATAAGCTAAATCAAATAGATTTTTTTCTTGTCTAGCATATTGTATAAATGTTTCTTGAATTTGATTATCTAAATAAAATGATAAAACATCCCCCACATATGAAGCCATTTCAATAAATAACATTCCAGTAGAATCTGAAGAAAAGTCATTATAAGTATTAGGAAAATAAGTTTTAGAATAGTCTATAAGAGCATTTCTAAATGTATTAAAATCTCTATTAGTATATGTTATATTTCTATTTAAATTTGCCATTATTGTATTGCTATATTTATTGAATCTTCTATTCCTATATTTTGAATTAAATAAGTTATAAATAAATTTATTGTATTTCTATCTGGTTGGTTTTCAAATTCTATACTTTTAACTATTACTGATGGAAATTCTAATGAAATACCATCTTTAATCCGTGCTTCAATAGCACCATTTGTCCCATCATTAATACCCTCTCCAATAAAATCTCTTAAATTTGCACCAAAAAGGGGTCTCATTACTCTTTCTCCTTTATTAGTTAATAAATAATTAATTAAATTAGTTCTTATTACTTCTTGTGTTGTAAATGTTGGATTAAATACTGCTCTTCCTGACAAAGGTAAGCTGAACCCTAGAGCAGCATTACCTTTATTAGGTGTTGGAAAAACATTATTTACAATTTTAGCCATTATTTACTATTCATTAAATTCATTATTTGATCCATTCCTACATTTCCATCAGGTAAAGCACCATTAGCCATATCCATTCCAGGATTTGGTCTAAAAGTTTGAGCATTATTAGTATTAAAAGAAGCAGCAGTTTCTCCTAAAATATTTTTATAAGCATCTCTTTTTTCTTGAGATGACATTACAGGAGTTGTAGGTGAAGGTATAGGAGTTGAAGGATTATAAGACTCCATAACAGGAGTTTGAGCTAATACTTTTGGTGTTTTTACAGCTTCTAAAAGTATATCTTTTAATTCTTCTTGTATTACTTCTCTAACAGTTTCTTTAAGTACTTTTTTTAATTCTGTTAATTTCATCTTTAGTTTTATTATAAATATTAATAATTTTTGTTTTTACATCAATTACGATCCAGTAGGTATAGGTAAGGTATTCCTACCAAATTCAAAATACCACCTATCAGCTGGTGTTAAACCAGCGTTTACATTATTTTGGTTATATGAACTTGAATTTGGGTTTCCTCCTCCAGTTGACCAAAATGGTAATTCAGAAGCTGCTTGGGCATTTTCATTATACCAATTTATTCCTAATACATTTTTAAGTTTTATAAAAATTTGAGTTTTGGAATATGCATTTATTTGATCATATGTTAATCCATTATTAGTTTCATCATAATTAGGAGGAATTGTATTATTAAAATAATAATCCGTAGCTATGTTTATTTCTGATTGCCATATATCTCTTATTTCATCGGAAGTAATCAATTCACTAGCATTCCCACTTATTGGAATTTCATTGATAATAGGTTGATTATAACCTTGGTTTTTACTCAAAAAATAGTCTTTTAAAGGATCATTAAAATTATTTCCTGCACCTGATAAAAATCTTAAATTAGCTGCTTCAAAAATAGCTTGCATAAATGGTTTTCGTTTAGCCATTTCTGATCTTAAACTTATAAAATCGTTTCCAATAGTAGCATCATTGAATAAATTTTCTGCTGTTAAAGCTAATCTTTCTGAATATGGGTATAATCTTCCATCATTAGCATATCCAAATGCTCCATCATTACTCCATCTTTTTGATGTTTCATCATAATCACCACCTTCATCTTTTGCATTATTAAGTATATTTCTAGCAGTTCTTCTTATTAAATTGATTTGACCTGCTATTACTTGATCAGTACCATCAAAATCTGCTAAAAATAGTCTTTTAATAGTTGCATCTAATATTCTATCACCTTGTTGGAATTCATATCCTTCATTAGCTACAGCTTGTTCTAAAATAGTTCTTGAATTATCAAAGGCTTCTTGAACTATTGTTGGATAATTTTCCTTATTTGGTCCTCTATTTTGTGATAACTCCCAAGCTAATTCATATAATTCATCTGCTTCTTCTCTATTAGCGCCAAAAAGACTCATTAATATAATAATTTGATTTTCTTTAAATATAGCTTTAAGTGGATCTTCTTGGGGTTCTGGTGCTGGGAATATTAAATCTTTAGTATCAATTAACCACTTCATTTCATCAACTAAAACAACATTTGATGATGAAAAAGACTCATCTCCTAATAATTCCTCTATAGGTGCGTTTTCATTATAAAATTCTCCATCTATAACAGATTCTTTATTTTGTGCTATTATTTGTTTTTTAATTAATGAAGTATCTGTTGGTGGAAATGATAATCTTAAATAATAGTCTCCATATAATAATCCTGGGGGTTCGGTTAATATTTTTTCTAATTCTGCATCAGTTATTACCCCAACAAAATTTGTAGCTGTTTCTTCTAAATCTTCAGCAGTAATATTAGGATCTTTTTCTATACAATTAGTTAAAGCAACATCAAATTCATTTAATTTAGTAATTACTTCTCCAACATCATTACTAATTAATTCTAAAGCTTCTGGTATTGTTTCTAAAGATGCTTCTTCTTTATCTATTAATGTTCCTAGATTATCTAAAGCATCAGCTAAATTATTCATTACATTTAGAGGTAACCCTACACCTGGAGGAACTGATGATGGAATTGGAAGTTGTTTTATTATAGTTTTTCCTGCACTTAGTGCTTGAACTGCTATTTCAGAACCTTGAGCTACTTTATTTAAAATTAATATTTTTTGTTCTATTTCTCGTAAAGCACCATTAATTTGATTTTTTTGGTTAATTAGTGATTTTAATTCTTGGGTTGTAGGACAAGCATCTTTAAATCTATCTATTAATACATCTAATGTTTTATTAAATTGAAAAGTAGTTCTTGTTACACTTTGTACTATTCTTGATATGAATTTTGCTAAAGCCATTATAAAGTTCTTGTTGTTTTAGATTTATAAAATTCAATTGAAGTTAACATAGTTTGAGCTTGTAATCCTACTTTTGTTGCGGTTTGAGCAACAGCAATATTAGGAACAAAAGGTATAGGTGTTCCTACAGTACCTAAAGCAGAAGTTAATGAAACAACATTAGTTAATAATTTTTGGAAATCAGCTAAAAATTTATCTCCTAATATTAAAGGTTCAGTAGTACTTTCTTCCTTATCTCCTAACATTATTTTAGTTCCAACTTTAACAACAAAATTAGAAGGAGTATCAAAATTAAAACCTTTTTGGGCTCCAAAAGATATAGTTCTTGCAGAACTAAGTAAAATATGATCGCTTTTTGAATTAAATAATAAACGACCTGAATCAACAATAACTTGAGAACCATTATATGAGCTAGGAGAACTAGGAACTTCACCAAAAGCAGGTGTATATGAACTATAATCAGTACTAGCTGCTCCTATAGGTATTTGCTGATTTGAAGTTAAATAAATTGAAGATTTATCTGTATTTATATTTTCTACTTGAGGGATCCAAGGATCGTCTTGTGTTTCTGTTTGACCATTTTTTATAATAGTAATGGGTTCACCATTAACTCCACTATTAGACCAGGGATTTGGTGGTGTACTATTATCTACAGTACTACCAAATCTTATTGTATTACCCCATCTTCCTTCAATTAAAACATCACCTTCATAAGGTTGTAAATTTCTAATTCCTACTCTTTCTTGAAATGTTAATCCTAAATCAATATTGTTAACCCCTTCACCCGATTGTATTTCAATTCCTGCTTCTGTATTTTCATACTTTTTAGAGTTAGGAGATGTATTAGAAAGAGAATTAGGAAGAGCATTATGATGAATACTATTCCAAATATTAACAGATTGAAAATAATAAAATTGTTTTCCACTACTAGGATTTCGTGTTGATGATGGATCAGGTAATGAAATTATATAGACAATTTCATTTACTAACGGTAAAAATTTAATATTAGAATATAAAGGTTTAGCAAAACTTAGAGATTCTAAAGTTTGAGTTCCTGGATTATCTATTTCTTCATATAATATTCCACCCATTCCTGCGTATTGTCCATATTTTTCCCAATTAATAGGATAATCAGCTCCATTTAACGAAACAAATTTTACTCTTACTGGGATTATCTCATTTTGTTGTTGTTGAAATATAGGTGATGATTTTAAAGAATTTAAACCTGTTGGAATTTTAGCCATTATTTTTATTTTCTTTATTTATTCTTTCTAATTTATCCATCTCAGCTAATAATTCAGCTTTTTCTTCTTCAGTTATCCCAAATTCACCTTCATCATTAGTATTATTAACAGCTCTTTGAATAATAGTAGCCATTTTGATTAGTTGTTCATCATTTTTTACTCCTATTTCTAAATACTCTTTTATTAAGGGTACTATTAAAGTAGCATCGCCTATTTCCTGAATTAATGGTTTTAATTCACTTATTAAAGATGAAATTTGTTCTTTTTTCTTTGTTTGGTTATCATATATCTCATGGAGAATATCAGAGAATTTTTTATCACCAAATATTATTGAATCTAATTGTCCCATAATTTTTGATTATAAATATTAACTTTTTTAACTTTTAAGATGGAAAAAAACCTTTTTCATAATACACTAAATATTTTTCCTTAAATACTTTATGTAATTTATTTGCTATTTTTGTAATTTTAGGAGTTTTTACATCGATCATTTCTCTTATATAAATATAAAGAGCTTTTTTATTAAAAACATCTATAGCATCTCTTTTTCTAAATAATTCTAAAATACAATCAGCTATTTGAGCATCATATTCTTTTGGAAAATAATTATAAATATTTTCTGTCATATGTTTTACATACAAATCTATAAAAATAGATAGTCTATCTCCCTCTTTATATCCTTTAGTATATAACTCATCTCCAAAATTATTGTCTGATTCAATAAATTTTTGGGATGATTGTTCTAATTTAGGATTTAAAATAAAAAAAGTATTATCACCTACATCCAAATTTTGATGTTTAGTAATATCTACCATATCAACAGAGTCTATTTTTTTCTTATAATTTTTTTGATTATAGATTATTAACCATCTTTTTACAATAGTCCCAAAATAAGAGTATGCTTTTGCACCTTTTGAGGGATCAAATAAATGGATTTTATCTAAAAGAAATACCATAATCTCATGTTGTAAATCTTCTAAATTTTCAACATTATCCGTATAGTAAAATTTAAAAGTATGAATTATGTTTTCAGTTAATTTATAAAAAGGATAATGTATTTCTCTAGAATAGATATTACTTTTAAACTTTTTATCATTACTTATATTATACTGAACAATTGCGTCTTCAGTTTCTTGAGTAAAATAATTTCTCTTTTGTCTTTTTTTCTTAGCAGCTTTTATTATATTATCCATTTATCACAGTTATATTTCTTTAATTTTGAATTCATTTAATAATTCTTGTAAAGTCATAACTGTTTTAAAAAAGAAACCTATTTCATCATCGCTTTTAAATCTTCCTTGAGCATCTAATTTTTTTAGTTTTTCATCTGAAATTTCTATCGCTTGTGAAATTTTATTTAGATATTTCATATATTCTACTAAAATATCTTCTTGCTGTTCATTTTTCTTCATTAGATTAAAAGTAGTAAAACCTAATACTACTACTAATGCAGATAAAATTGATATTAATACTATTTCCATATTATAAGTTGTCTAACATATTCTTCAATCCTGGGCTTGATATATTACCTAGGGCTTTAGATTTTGTAGTTTTTTTATTTTTTATTGTAAAATTTTCTTTTGGTTTATTTTGGTCTTTTTTAAATTTAGGTAACCATTCTCTTTCAAATTCAATTCTAGCTGCCATCATATCTGCTTGATGTAATATCAATGGTAGAGACGTTCTTGGTTTTTGTTCTGGCATCCATCCTTTTAAATATTTGTCATTTGCTGGGTCATATAAACCATCATGTGTTTGAATTGCTACCATTTCATTAAAAGAATATTTAATATTATGGTGTTGAAGTAACCATAATCCCCTATCTGGCACTGATGCAAATGGAACTTCTTTATTAAACATATAATCTTCACCTAATTTTTCTTTCCTCCATTTATCAGTCTGAGTAATATATGATGCTTGATCCATACTACCCATTTTACCTAAATCATGATTAATAGCAGAAAATACCAATTCTTCTATAGTAAATGTAGTAATATCTGCATCTTCTTCTTTCCATAATTCATATTGTTTAAGAGCACAACGAACTACTCTATTTACATGTTCAACATATCCTCCTGGAAAAGCATTGTGGTATTCTTTTTTATGAGCTGCTGGCATTAAAATAATTCTTTCCTCAAACTTTTCATAAAAATTTAATAATAATTGTTTTCTATCTCCTGTAATATGTGTTTTAATATTATTAAGAAATATTTCCCAATTTGATTGTATTTGCTCTGCTGATAGATTCATAACCTTTATTTAATTACATTGTTTCTTGTTCACGATCTATAAATGATTTTAGATCTTGAAGTATTTCTTTTGATTGATTGATTTCATTAGTAAATTCGCTAGCATCTGCCCCCGGTCTACTTAAGATAAAAAGTAAAGTTTGTAATTTACCCTCTAGTTTCTCAATTAATCTAACACACGTTTCCTTATTTCTCATAATTTAATTATTTAGTATTATTCTATGTTCATATTTAATATCTTATCTCTTTATATCTCCTAATATCTCAATATCTCTTATCTTAATATTTAATGTACCTTAATACCTTTATATTAATTTATACCCAAGATATATAAAATAATTGAGGAATCCAAACTATTCTGAAAGACTATCAAGAATTTTTTGAAGATGGGCACATCTTTCATATTGTTCTGTTTCTATAAAAAAAGAAATGCCTAATTTTAATGCTGTATCTAAATATTCATCTGCGTATACCTTTATTCCTTTAATATGTTCTTCTTTAGACATATCAATTTTTTTAATATAAGACCAAGCTCTATTATAAGTAACAAACTCACCAGCTTCTTTAACATCACCTAAATCTAAAGCTTTATCTGATTTTTGGAAAAATTTTATTATTTTTTTATTAAAATTTATGTGATTTAAAATTAATTTTTTATACATACCAACCCAATATGTAGGTGTATTTTTAAAATCCATATAAGTAGTACCATTATCAACACCACTAAAATCATCATCAGGTCCAAATAGGTGAAATATATTATCTAGATTTATCATATGTTATAAATATATTAACTTATAATTAAAAATCCAAATTATCCTGTAAAGGATCCACCACCACCGGGCTTTAACGACTTGCCCTGTTAAATGCCGTTTAGCTAGGGTACTTTATTAAGCAGCCATCGCTAGTTCAACTTGTTCGCCAGTTATGCGTGTGATCTTCATTATACCCTTACTTCATGTCAAATCCATTCACCCCCCTTTGATATTTTAAATTTTGTGGAGGTGGTGGGTTTCGAACCCACGTCCAAAAAAGCAGCTAATATAACTACTAACGATCAAAAATAAATATACAAAAATGTTTTATATGTTCCAATCTTCCTCAGCAATTTGTAATGCTAATAAAGGAGACATATTTTTATTTCCTTTCATTGTTAATAAAGCATAATATATAACTTCTGTTAATTTTTGTTGTTTATTTACTCTATCTAATATTTGAGATATTTCTATTATCTCATCACTTCCTACTTTATCTAAAAACTCTTCTTGAAATTTATCCATATTATTATTTATTTTCAGCATCAAAGAAAAACATTTGCCATAATCTACCTGTAGATATACTATTACCAAAATATCCACATGAACTATGAATTGAATGTCCATCAAAAATTACCATTCTATTATATACATTTCCAAATACATCTACATCTTCAAATAGTGTTCCATCACAAAATGTTTCTTGTTGTGGGAAATAATCAAGTACATTATCACTTTGGGAAGAATGATATATTTTATTTTTTTTATTTGCTACAATTTTTGTTCCAGTTTCAAAGGGGGCATTAGGAGTTAAAAATACCATAGCAGCCCATTTTTGAGTATCCGTATGATATACTAAAGGTGGTATTCCTGCTGAATTTCCAAATCCAGATTGAAATACACCACAAATAGAATAATAATCAGCCCAATTAGTAATATTAACACCCATTGTTTCTTCTATTTTTTCTTTTACACCCTCAAATATAAATTGTTTTCTAGTCCTCCAACCAACTCCTCCATGGTCTTTATCCCAATACATTTGATGTAAAGCATATTCTCTAATAGCATCTGGATCTTCATAAAAATCATCAATAATCCAAGCTCTTTTATTTGGATTTTTATTAACTTTAAATTTATTAGACTCTATAATACCATAATCTGAGGATTTATTTGAATCTTTTTCATATAATTTTTTCATTATTTTGCTTTTAATTTTAATACCATTTTATCACTATTAATCATAAAAGGATCACCTGCTAATCTATCTTTAATTTTTTCTTTAATAACATTAAAATTAATATTAGACCAATCTTCTCCTATAAATTGATCATCCTTTTTTCCCATCCCATTTTCATCTATTTTATCCCAATCATCTATGCATATTAAACATTCATTATTAAAATTATTATATATATGCATTATTTCTTCTTCTAAAGGCACTTGCTCTACTGCTGTTGGAGTATTTGTATTTCCTCTATGAGCTGTATTTTTACCTCTTACATAACTGTATGCTCCTTTCCACTTTGAATTCTCCCAATCTACATTATCATCTCCACTCCAATGAGCATCTAAGAAAAAGAATACTTTTTTATCTAATTTAGAATTATTTAATTCTTCAATTAATCCATTTTTAAGTACAGATGCACTATCACCTAAATGGCATGTTATATTTTTATTATTTTTAAATACTTCATTAGAAGCAGCATTATATAAACCCTCATCTAATTCTATAGTATGAACTCTATTAAAATGTCTTGATAAATATTCTGTTGTTGCTCCTAAATAAGTACCAGTTTCAACTGCAGTTGTATAATCATTTCCTATATAAGGTAAAACTCTTCTCCATAACTCATCATCAAATCCACTATCTGTAGCTTGGGGATTGATTTCACATTCTCCACTATTAGGTATTATACCATTTTCACATCTAGAACACATATCATAAGTTGTGTTTTGTTTAGGCATAATATCATCATATTCTTGTGTATATAAATTACCTAATATTTCTTCTAAATTATAATCCATACAACATAAAGAAACATCTCCATTAGGTAATAATATATTATGATATAAATCTTCTATACAACCACAAGTTCTTTTATCATTTCTAAATACAGTTTGAACTTCATTCATTACTTCAGTAAGTTCAGGTTTTAATTGGGCCTCTCCTACTAAATTACCAGCTCTATGCCACATTGTATATTTATTAACTTCATAATCAGGATATAAATGTGTAACTTTATTATGTGTGGTACCCATTGCCATAACCATAAAATTAGATATATTAGCATTTTTTAAAGCCTCTACTACCTTTATATATCTATCAGTTACTGGGTGTTTTGCTCTTTTTTCTTCATCTGGTAAGTGTAAAGTAAATCCACCATTTGGACCCCCACAAAAAGGAATATGTTTAATTTTTTCAACATCTTCTAGAGTCATACCTACACCTGTTGTAAACACAGAAATTCTATGACCTTGTTCATGAGCATATAACATCATATCTGAACAATGTTTATTCATATAAGGCTCAATAAATCCAGAAAATGTTATTCTAACTTCAGTTGGTAATTTATCAATAGCCATTTTAAATTGATCCATACTCATTGTTCTTTCTTTATGAGTAGTAAAATGTTTAGAGTCCCAAACTTTTTGAAGAGTTCTTTGAGGACAAAAAACACAATCTACAACACACCCTTTTTTAGGAATGGTTGTTGTAATTTCCATTGTAGGCCATTCAGTTACTTTCCAATGATAATTATCTTTTTTTATATATTTTTTATTATTTTTGGGTTTTACCCTATGTTCAATACCTAAATTTTTAATATTATTACCTACATATACTTTAAAATTTTCATCTAAATCAAAATTATCATGTAAATCAATAAAAATATCTTCACTTTCTTCTTTTTTTCCTATTTGCCAACCCGCAAAAGCTTTATAAAAATATAAACCTATTACTCCTGGATACTCATCATATTGTTTAAATTTAATATTATTTTGATGATTTGAAATGCCAATACAAGCATATAAGTACATATGGTGAAATAATTCTTCTTTAGATTGATATCTTTGATCCCCAAAATTTTCTAACCACATACATAATTGATAATATCCTTCTGGTCTGTGTGGGGACTGAGAAATAGCTTGAATTAATTGTCCTCTTTCAAATATAGGCCTATCTCCAACTTTAGACATACAATTCCAAGATTGCAATAAACATTCATAAACTAAATCTTTATTATCTGACAACTCAGCACATCTTAAATAATAAGATATAGCAGCAGCATATTGTCCTATTTTAAAATATTCACAAGCTAAATTAAAATTTATATGTTCGTCTCTAGGAGATAAAATATAATTATTAATATATTGTTGTAATTTATAATTTTTCATATTCTATTTCATTTAATACTACTTTAGGCATACTTAATATATAAGCAGCATTATCTTGATAACCAAAAGTAATAATTAAATCATCATCCCTTTCAGCTAAACCACAATTAAATTCAATCATAGCATCCATAAATTTAAATCTTTTAGATACTTTAACTATATTCCAATCCTTATCATAAAATAAAAACCTATGATAATAATGAGCATCTTTCCCATTTCCAACAGGATGCCAAGGAAAAAATACTTCATGAGTTATACATAATCTATATTCACCAAAAGGTATTACTTGTGATCCTCCTCTTAAATCACAATTATCTAACTTAATATTAGCAATTTTCTCACTTTTAGGTTTTTTAATAACAACTTCACAATTTTTCTTTTCACAATTTACTTTTACTAATTCTATAGGATCAGCATGTCTTACAAAATGATAAGGCATATCTAAAACTGGCATCCAATTTTTTTCAAGATATGTTTCTCTTTCTGGTACTTCAATTCTATCTCTTGTTATTTCTTTAAAACCACCATTATTAGGAATAACTTCACACATTTCCATTCTACCCGTTCCTATTGTATCTATATCTCTCCTTACACCACAAGTATAAAATTTATCATCCCATCTAAATATTCTTACATCTTCTTGTCCAATAAAATCCCAAAGAGGTTTTTTATCATATTTAGTAGTATCTATTTTATGGTAATCTATTTGATCTAGTTTATCATCTAAATGACATAAATAATTTGTAGTTTCTAAATATAAAAAATTCTCAGGATTCATATATTGCATAGCTCCCCACATACCCCAATATTTTTGGTTAAATTCTACATGATGCATTATATAACCTACATGTCTTATATTAACTATAATTCCTTCTTTTTTATCAATATAAACAGTAGCATTACATAATCCTGTTCCTCCTGTATTTTCATTAGGAACTAGTAAAGGTTTAATAAAACCTCCATGTTTAATAGATAAATTTACTAAATTATTTTCTTTTGGATAAAGACTCTCCCAGTTCATATATTAATTTTTATTTAATATCATATAAATCTATGATTATATGGTTATAATTATTATATAACACGCTAAAACCGCGAATTAACGCGGTTTTTGCGCATTGTGTAAACAAATATTAACAATAATCTAAAGCTAATTCAAATAATTCTTTATTAATTTTCATATCTTGTTTGAAATTTTTAATTTCTCTTGCTTTACGAGGTTTACCTCCCATTCTATATTCAAAATCTCCTTCAATAAGTTTTTCTTGAACTACATTAAATACACTCCAAAGATCCTTTCCTGTATCTTCTTTTCTAACTGGTTCAATAAACGCATCCCAATCAATTTGAATTCTATTAACTTCTTTTTCTGTAAATCTAGTGTTAATAGCTTCTTTAGCAAATGCAAGAATTTGTTCTTGTTCTAATTCTTTTGCTTTCATTTGATTCATTGACTCAACTGTTAATGGTAATTTCTCAACCATCTCTTTAATTAGTACTTGTAAATCTTCAAATGTATAACCCATATGACGCATTTTAACATCTTCAAATTGAGTATCTGCAATTACTAATCCATTTTCACAAATTAATCTATAAAGACCTGCTTGAAAAGTAAATGCATTTTTACCATCATGAGAATTTGTTAATAATATTTGTGGAAAAACTGTATCTCCATCTTTACCATTTATAACAACATCATCATTTCTGAATATTAATAAATGTTTTTGGAAACCTTTAGTTGATTTCTTTCTAGCTTTAACTTCTTTAGCTTCAATTGGTTTCCAACCTAATAATTCCATATCATCAATAACTCTTTCTGTTGGAATGTGAGTATATTTAGATGATACATCTTCACTTGGCTTTTCAGAGAATACTGATGGAGCTAAACTTCTAATGTTTGCTTTACTTAAATACTTTGCTGTTTGTAATTGTTCTTCATTTAACATAACCTTGATTTTTTATTTAATATTAATTTAATTGTTTTGTAACTCATTTACGGGGTAAATATACGAAAGGTCTCCTGGGGAGCCAAGTTTTTTCACGGGAGTCTTTAATTATTTTCTCTTATTTTCACTGTAATATCATGGGGTGCAAATTCATTACCACCAAAATATGGGTATAAATAATATCTTCTAACTAATCCCCAATTTCCTTCAGGTCTTCTTCTAACCATAGTAGTATCACCCTCAACAGTAATAATATAATAAAAAGTTTTAATATCTATTGTAGCATTATAAGATATGTTTGGTTCTATAGTTCTTATAGTAGCTGAACTATGTCTACCATCTTCATGTCTTAACCAACATAATTCTATTTCATTATTAATATATCTCCAACCTAATCTTATAGAGTATTTTTGATGTCGTGCACCAAAATCACTAAAACCATAAATCTTATTAACATCATATTGATTTTCTGGTATTTCAGTAGTATAGATAGCAGATTCATCCAATATAAAGTCAAAATTTATTCTTGAATTTGTAGGATGATTAAAATAATTACCAGAACTATGGGCACCCCCAGGTATTATATATGTCCTAAATCCTAAATCATCAGTTTCTTTTTTACATGAAACTAATACTAAAAATAATGTTAGTAATAATCTAATCATCGTTTTAAATCGTATCTAAATAATATTATACCACCCATATTGGCATACATATCACCTTTTTCCCAACCCTTTCTATAACGTTCATCTACAATTTCTTTAATAATACCAATTCCTAAACTAGTAATAGTACTATATCTTTTTGCTTTTTTATGACCTATTTTAGGTTGTAAATAATGATATGTAGTATAACTTATAGTATAACTAGCTGTAAAATGGAGTATTTTATCACCACCTACTTTAAATGGTTGAGAGTATGTGTTTAAACTAAAGAGTAAAAATAATATAGTAAAAAATAGTTTCATTATAAAAGTAATTAAAAAGTAAATAAAACCTTTTAAAAACCTTTATAAAACTATTAAGAAATTGTTAATGTAATACCACCAGTAGCCCTTAACATTGAAGAACCAGCAGTAACAGTGGCAGTTGGTGTAAATTTATATGAACTAGCACCTGAAGGTACAACAACAGAAGATATATAAGATGATGTAATTAAAGTATCAATATCAATTCCAACAAAGGTAGCATATGTACCTAAAGCATTAGTAGGTTTATTAGCATAAGAACCTGTAGCATTCCTAACAGTTTCTACAGTAAAGTAAGCAGATCCACTTGAAGGGTTAGTTAATGTAAATGTTTTTTGACCAGAAAGTACTTCTGTTGGTGTTCCTGCTCCATTTAATTGTTGTGCCGTGT
>TARA_R100001463_G_scaffold16888_5_pt1 | contig 21197 bp, 15 predicted proteins | sample TARA_R100001463 | Tara Oceans TARA_R100001463 (sample SAMEA2622242) | marine metagenome | biome: marine biome (ENVO:00000447); feature: deep chlorophyll maximum layer (ENVO:xxxxxxxx); material: "saline water (ENVO:00002010), including plankton (ENVO:xxxxxxxx)" | depth 40 m
CGATTACACCGTATAGGTAGGAACGGTGTGTTTAGTTTTGATATATATAAATATAAAGAATTAAAATTTTCTATTCTTATTAGTGTAATCTTCTTCTAAAAGTTTGATTTTTTTCCAATGATTTCGTGCTTTTGCCTTATTTTTCATCTCTTTTTTAACGCTGGATGGCTTTTTGTAGTATTCTCTTTCCCTCAACTCATACAGAACACCGGCTTCTTTCACTTTTCTTTTGAATATACTAATTGCTTTTTCGTAATTGTTATTCCTAACATTCACTTTTATTGACATATGAACCTCTTAGTCTTTTTCGTTTTTTGCCTTATAATTTCTGTCAACATAATTGAAGAAATCTTTCTTATCGTCAGCTGACATATCTCCTATGTCTTTGACATTAAATTTTTTCATTGCTTTTTTGAAGAATACTTTGTAATCATCCTCTTCTCTAAACATCATTTTACTGGCCTCATCCATATCTTCCGAATCTTCATTATCGTGACCTGGTATGTGAGTTTCACCTATTTCATAATATCTATTTAAAATATTACCCATATCTTCATATAAACCACCCATTCTTTGTTGTAGTGAATTTGCCTCATTAGCAACTTTACCAAATTGTTTAGATAGGTTTGTAAGTTCTTTCATATTACGACTAACCGTTACCTTATCAAAGACATCATCTGTTTCGGATAAAGTATGTTGAGCAGCACCTTCAGCAATTGAAGATAAGGTTTCTGCTATACCTTTTAGACTATCCTTACCTGAGATAGCTTCTCCAAGTTTATTAAAACTATTTATCTGTGATACTAACTCTTTCACATTAATCTGTGGAGTGTCATTTTGTTCTTTTACCCAAGGACTACGTGAAACAATACCACCTTGTGTTGTAGTTTCTTTTAATAAATCTTTTAACTTAATCATAATATTCTCCTTAGATATAAATATATCTATTTCACAAATTTAAATGCAATTGACTGCATTTTTAATATTGGTAATTTTGCAAATTTCTTTTTATTAGTATTGTTAATAGCGTCATATACTTGAATTATAGCAGATGCAGAAAATCCATCCATTCTCATTTTTCTCTTTGTCACAGGATCTTTAATCACTTGATTCTGTTTATTCTTAACTACATCTCTAATTTTTGCTATGACATCCGGATCTTTTACCTCATTTACATTATCTTTGATTGGATTGGAGGCTTTTACTCTTGCTGAAAACTCAACAAAATATCTCTTATATAATTTCATTATCTCTAAAGCCTTCTTTCTATCCCTTTTTGCGACCTCAGTTTTTATAACATCCTTAATAATTTTATCAGCTCTATTTAACGCAATTTCAAGTTGTAATGCAATAACTTGATCTGATGTTAATTCATCTAATCTATTTTCGTGTAAATAGTATTTTTTTCTTCTTAATAAATCGTCTGTTGATAAATCTTTATCTATGAAATCGTCTGGTGCTTCATTTACACCCTCTCTCTTCTTAAATCTATCTTTAATTCTTTGAAATAAACTTTTTGCTTTCTTATGTGTTGAGGGATCTTTTTTGGCATAAGAAGATTGTCGTGCGGTATTTACAGAAACTTTGTTACCACTTTTTGCTTGAACCACCATTCTTTGTGCAGCAGCAATAGCAGCAGGATTTTCATTCAATATTGAATCATATAATTCTTTAATCTTATTAGGTAACTCATCATGTTTAGTAGCTGCGTATTTCTTTACTGACTTTTTAGTCATTGATTTTGCAGCTTTCTGAGCAGCTTTTGAAAACTTACTAGCGGGTACATCACCCTTCTGTATCGACCTAACGATACCCATAAACTTTTGTTGTTGTTTGGAAGCTGCTGGCACTTTCTATCCCCTCATTATATCGTTGATTACTGACTCTACCTTCCCATACTTACTATCACGAACAGGTGTGTTTTTATCAATACTTTCATTCATTGGATGAAGAAAAGCACCGTGTGTGGATGGGTTAGATACAAAATCAAAAGCAATTAATTCAAAGTCATCACCAACCTCTTGTGCACCATTCTCATTCATCGGTTCTACAGAACCCATACCACGAGAAGAAATACCCAATTTTATTCCGTTTTTGAATAACTCTCTCAAAATGTTACCGCTTGGCGTTGTAAGTATTTCTACTGTGCCTACTAAATCATCTCCATTAAATGCCATCTCTGTAATATTATGAGATACATTCTGTAGGTTAACAACAGATGATTCAGGATGGTCTAACTCACCCATAGCTCTTTTCTGTTTTACGAAACCTTCGGAATACTTATTAGCCTCCCTCATTAGAATTTCTTTTGGATATACCCTACCATTTTGGTTTTTGGTATCTGCTCTTTGTAGGATACCTCTGACAACGAGTTTACCATTGTTCTCTTTCATAGCCTCATTTATTTGGTCAGGCCCTACTTCAAATGGTAGGTAATCTACTATTAATTGTTTCATTTTAGACTCCTAAATATTCTATCATAATTTTCTTTTAATATACGAGAATTAGGTTTTTTCTTTCCTTCTTTGATTGGTTTATATGTTTTTCCATTGATTGTGATGGTTTCATCTTTACCTTTTACAATAGAATTTGCATAATCTCCCAAATCTGCCAAGGTTTCATCACCTTCACCATCCATAGCTTTTCTTATCTTATCATCTTTAGCTAGTTTTTGTGTAGCTTCAAGTGCTTCTTCTTTACTATCAAAGTAAATCACTTCATGCCCAATACCGACATTTATTCCATACTCAATTTTACCACCATCTTCAAAAGCAGTTACAGTCATCGCATTATCAGGTTCATCCACATCTTTACCCATAAGTTCGGCGTACATCCCATCATCTATTTCGGATGAAACTGAATTAACGTCTAAACCATTTAAATCCATACCTTCTAAAGAGCGAATGACATCATCATTTGCATCTGCTACATTGCTTTCATCTTCGTCATCATCGTCATCTTGTTTAAATAAGTAGTTAGGATCTTCTTCACGATCATCTCCACCATCCCTATCAAAATCACTACCGCCTAACTTATCACCATCATCCTTTTCACTATCATCACCACCTTTTTCTTGTCCACTCATCTTATCCCATGCTTGCTTTGCTGGGTGTTCTTTATCCATCTTTTTGGCAGCACCCGCAGTCATTTCCTGAGACTCGCCATCTTTATCTTTGTATTTGATGATTTTATCGTCATCAACTTCATTGATGTTTTTTGCAATTTCAAGTAGTGATATCATTAGTCTTTCTCCATCATAATTTCAGTTCTAAGACTTTCCAATTGTTCTATCCATTGGCCAAGCCTTCTAATCATGTAATTCTTATCTACATCTTTTTTCTGTATTTCTACCTGCCATCTTTTTAGCAAAGTCGAAATACTAAAAAGCGTGTCCATATAGGACTTCTTCTTATCTTCAAACGGCATAGTGACTCCAGTTATTGTAACTGCCCTACTTTATTCGCTAGTTTTACTAACCTCTCACTTATTTTGTTTAAAGCCTTATGTGTATTTTTCCAATATGACCTAGAATCTACATTTAGTTCATTTTTTAAACGTACATTCATCTTTACTAATCTATTAAGTTCATTGAGAGAATCTCTTATCTCTCTCATCGAACGTCCAATTTTTTGTTTCGGAGTCATTGACTCGTCATTTCTATAATCGTGATACTTTCCTTCATTTACAGATTCACTAACATTATCAAAAGCTCTATTTATGTATTCCATAGTGCTATAAACTTTCAAATTAAAATCTTGTCTAGCTTTTTCGTTATTACCTCGTTTATGAAGTGAAAATACATTTTGTAATTGTTTGTTAGCTAACTTTAACAAAAGACCTACTTGTCCTTGTTTAGCCATCTGTGGAGTTTCATTTAGAGCTTCCTTAACTACATCATATCCAGTTGAATTGGTAGAAATTTTCTTTTTCTTTTTCTTACCTTTAGCAGATTTGCCAGTAAAAGCATATGGTGTCTGATATCCAGGTGTAGCAGCAGAAGTAGAAGCTTCATCAAGCTCATCCTTAATTATTTCTCTTATGAACTCTTTGAGTTTATCTAACGACATCCTTTAGCTCCTTCACTAATTGATAATATCTCATAAGGGAAACAACCTGATTATCCTCAACAATCTTTCCTTTCAAAAGATTTTTGATTTGATTAATCGCTTCTTTTAATTTTATTTTTGTAACCTTATCATCTATCTCCGGTAAAAACGATTGGAGTTCTTTTTTTATCTCAATAGATTCCTTTTCGATAAATTCCTTTAAAGAATTTGTATTAGAAATGTTGTAGATGTACTTTTTGAGTAAACTTCTTTGATTTTCACTAAGTGTCTTATACTTTTTATTGAACTTTTCAACTAAAACCGTATAGGTAAGTAGTCTCAAATCCTTTTCTTGCTTTTTATAAGATTCTATAACATTAGTTCCCTTTCTCTTTTTATTACTAGATTTGGATATAATGTTTTCTATTATAGTAAATCTACTTTCAGTTTCTATTTTCGGATCTGAAATATGAATGGACTCAAAAAGCTTATAAATTGAAGCATGTACTTTATAGTTTGGAATTCGTGCTCTAAAAAAATCATTTACATCGTAATTATTTTTGATTTCTTTAACTAAATTATATTTTTCGTTTTTCAACTGTTTTTTATTAATTTTTTTATAAGTTTTAACAACAGCTTCTATTAAGTGATTAGCTTTACTATCGTTGCTATACTTTTCTGTGTTAAGGATTTTATATAATTCATACTCTTTACCTAATTGAGTGCTAGGTGAGAAGAATTTTTTTAACATAATAACTGCGTCTCCATCGTTATCATTGAGGACATCAACGGTTATCTGTCTCGTTAGTAGCTCAAAAAGAATACCTGTATTCTTAATCTTTGAGTGTTTTATTTTTGTATTCATTTACAAACTCCAATCGTTTCTATATAATACTTCATATATAAATATAAGTGTTATCAATTTTTATTAGTATTAAGAGAGTTAACTTCTGATTTATACTCTTTTTCAAGCTCACTACTCTCACTCAGAAGTGATTTTCCTGTATTTCCTAAGTGTTTCAATACATTTTCATATTTTGATAAAGATTGTGTACTATATGCTTTGTTCATATCATGTGCACCCAAAGGATCTCTACCTCTAGCACCACTATCTTTGGAGTATTTATTTGCTTCTTTCGGACGTCCAGCACCATCAAAACCACCTTCAGGTGAACCACCCTCATCATTTAATTCATGACCTGTTCTACCCATAGCTAAATCAGATGGTGTACCTTGGGATTGTCCACTTTTTGCTGGATCGTTACCTTCGGATTCAATCTGTTGTCTTCTGAACTTAGTCTTATAATCAAACACAATTTGTTTATCCATTTCTTTAATTTCTTCATCAGAAAATTTAAATACATTTTTGTATACCCATTCTGATGAAACTAATCCATCTCTGAGCATCGAATCAGCTAATGATGTTTTGTTATTCCATAATTCAATTTTTTCTTGTTCATAAATTGTAGATGGATTTGTCAAACTTAACTCAAAGTTTACTAAATCTTGGTCTCTAAATCCCTGTGCATATAAGTGAACTACTGCAATTTTTGATAATTCACTTGTAACTATTCTTTGTATTCTTTCTATAGTCCTTGCAAATCTAACATCTTCAGCAGCTAATGTAGCTTTAGAACCTAACCCCTCTTCGTATCCTAAGAAAGCTTTTGGAACATGTAATGATGCAAGTAATTTATTCTTTAAATATTCGATATCATCTACTGCATCGTATGATAAACCACTTAAAGTATCTATATTTGTTCCACTATCTCCGCCTCTTACAGGTAAGAAAAAATCTTCTGTAAGGTTCTGTATATTGTATCTTAAATTATAATCACCTGTTTTAGAATCCATAACTGGTGCTTTTTTCATTTTATTCATAGCTTGTTGCATGTAATTATCAACTTCAGCCGGTGGAATATTTCCTATATCTAATTTAAACACCCTCTTCTCTGGTGCTCTCATTATCCTATGTATTAACATAGCATCTTCCATAAGAGTCATTTGTTTCCACACCTTTCTACCACCTTCTAGTATAGACCTTCCATAAGGAACATAGTTGGAATCTGATAGTAATCTGAAATGTGCAACTTCATAGTTTTCAAACATGGTTGATTCCTTACCTTTAGCAGAGTGTCTTCCACTTTTACCGCCTGTTGATTGTGGAATGAATTCAAACTGAACTAGGTTGGGGTTTTCCATATCATGACCTTCATATCTAGCTGTATCATATGGTGATAAAGGCATTACATTGGTAACGCCGTATTTCTCATTTATATCTAATTTAAGAAAGAAGTCTCCGTACTTATTCATATTACGAATCCATGGCCAAAGATTAAATTCAATGTTAATTATATCGTAAAATAAGTTATGAAGTATGTCGTGAATATTATCATTTGAAGTTTCTATTGATAAAACTTTACCATATTCATTTTTCATTGTTGATTCATCTGAATAGATATCTAACGCTGAAGCAATAATAGCATCAGAATCCATAGATTCATAATCTCTGAACAGTCCCAATCGCATCTGCTGTACCTGTAATAATTCGTTATACCCATACTGTTGCATGTTAGAGTATAACTTCTGAAATCTATCAACAAGATTATTTTGAGTTACAGCTTGTAATTTTCCAGTATCAACAACTTTTAATTTTTTACCACCGACATTTCTAACAATCGCGTTAGTAGAAAATAATCTTTTCAATCTTCCTAAAAATGTTGTGTCTGCCATAGTTTATTCCTTATCCTAAGAGCCAATCTATTCTTTCTTTTTCACCATTAGGTCCCACTTCAATTTCCCAAGTGTCTTTATTTTCCTGTGGTGTTTGGGGTAATAATTGTGTAGAAACTCCGCTTAATGTCTTCTTCTGTAAGTCAATACCCTCTTGTCTCAATCTAAGAGCGGTATCTCTTACCCACAAACATATAGCAAAACTCATCACTAAATCATCATTATACCCTTGCATAGCTTCGGCTTTATTGTTGTTATATATAAATACAAAAAGTTCATCAATTAATCGATTTGAACGAACAATTACTGACTTTTCTCTAAAATATTCTTCAAGTTTAGCAATTACTAATGGTCTTGTCTTCATTGTCATTGAAAAACCAGGTACCATATTTCTATCTTGAGTTCTATATCTATTATTAACTTGTTTTTCTGTATCAACATATTGTAAATCTTTACTTGTGTAAAAAAGGTTTTCATATCCTCTGTCTATCACCTGTTGTATTGTAGCCCAACCAATGTTATTATTTTCTATAACCAACAATGCATTGTTATACTCTGTGGCGACGTTGACTAACATATTACCAAAATCTTTTGTGGATAATCTACCTTTATATTCACCAACTTGCTCCATAGTCTCCACATCCATAACGTGAAATGCAGAGTAATCTGAGCCATCACCTCTACTTACATCCGCAGAAACTATATAATCTTTTGTATAGTTTGGTGATTGCCAAACCCAAAAATTACTATCCACTCCTCTTTTTTCCAAAGGGTTGTTTATATGAATTTCTTTATACTCTTCTAATATAATACCATCTATCACAGTTTGACCTGAAGTAATAAAGTCACAGTCACATTCTTGAGCTGCTAATGACGGACCTAATAGTTTATCTTGTTCCTTTCTCCACTCATCATTTCTTTCTGGATGTAAGTTCCAATGTAGCTTAATCCAATTCCAATCATTTGTTCCATCTTCCGCATCAACCCAAGTTCTATGAAACCAATTTCCAACACCATTAGGTGTAGATAGTGCAATACATTGTCCACCAGTAGATAATGTCTGTGAAGCAGCTGCCCATATCGGTTCAATCTTATCAATGAAAGCGGCCTCATCCAATATTAATAATGAAAGTGCCTCAGAACGACCAGAATCTTCTCCGCTTGAGACTGCTTTAATTTGTGAACCATTTTTGTATCTCAGAGATAATTTATTATCTTCAACACAATTTTGTTTCAACCAAGAGGGTAGGTTAGCATGCATCACTCTTACCTTTGTCACTAAATTTTTTGCGGTATCTTGTTTGGTAGCAATTACCAATATATTTTTATCCTGTCCAAATGTCATCATCCATAAAGAGTATCCAGCAGTTAAAGTTGATAATCCTAACTGTCTTGCTTTTAATATCACATTAAATCTATGCTCCTCAAATGTATTCAAAGTATTTTCTTGAAAATCCCACAAGTGAAATGGTACTTTACCTTTCATTGGGTGCTGTACTACACAATACTTTTTTAAAAAGTATGATGGGTCTTGTGCACACTTTAAATATTCTTTTTTTATTACTTCTTTTAACGGAGCAGGTTTCATTATATCTTTCCTAAAATAAACCCAATACCTAACCAAAGATATGTATTTTCATACCATTTTGGTTCAAGTGTTTTAATAAGCTCTTCATTTGTCTTTTCACGTTCCTTCAATAAAGTGATTTGTTTACTCTTTGCTTCTGATAGGACTTTTTCTACTTCAGCATACTCTTCTAATTCTTCAATGAATTCATCAGTTTCAGAAAGCATAACTTTGTAATCCTCTATCAATGAATCTGCTTTAGCTAACTTACCTTCCCATTGTGCATCACGTGCTTTTAACATTTCTAATGCTTCATCGTATGTAAATGATGTTGGTTTCTTACCACCCTTTTTTATTTCTTGTCCATCTAATATAGATAATGCAAGAAATGCTATTAAAAAATACCTCAACATCATTTACTCTTTGCGAATTTTCTTAAAAATTCTTCTGCTGATTCAACTTCATCATTTTCATAAACCTCTTCCATCTTTTTAGTTTTCTTTTTAGATATAGTTAATTTTCTTTTAATATTTCCTATCTCTCTTTTCGATGCTTTCTTTGCGGTTTCTAATTCTTTGATTTGTTTTTCAACTTTCTTTTCTTCTTTTTTGTTTTCATCAATAACTTTTTTAAGTTTTTGAACTTCTTTACTCTTTACTTGCTTTGCAGCAAAAAGTCCACCGACTACTCCAAAAAATGCTAATATAACTTTCCAAAGCTTCATCTTTCATTCTCCAATTCATTTAGGGTTTCTGTAAATTTATCTATCGCTTCATCCGCCATAGATTTAATTTTTTCTTCATCTGTATTCCATTTTTCCTTTTCGAGCTCAGGAAAATTAACACCTACGTTATTATACCATTCTGGTGCTTTCATATTTTTCCATTCTTTAATTATTTCTATTTGCTCTTTTAAAAATGAAATTTTATTTAATCTTACTTTATTCTTTTCCCAATCATCATACTCACCATTCAATCTAAGTTTATGCTCAAATTTTATTTGACAATCAAAGCAATGATTATAAATATTCCACATTTTACTATCCAGCCTTTTCTTCATTACCTTATCACACTTAGGACAGAAAAGTGGCATTCTAGCATCAGCCATAATTTCTGACATTTTGCTTATTCTATCACCGGTTGGTTCTTCTTTTCCTTTGTAACCAACCATTACTCTTTTTTCAGGTTCTTTCCCTGACAGTAAATCTGATAAAACTTGGTTTTGTCTTTCGGATTCTCTACTGTATCCCATAACCTACTCCTATACGAATTTTAACATTCCCAAAATTTGATTAGCTGGTGCAAATGCTCCTGTGTATTTATAAAGCTTTCCTTTATAAACAAATGTAATTCCTTCGGATGGTACTACAGCATTCAAGCCACCTAAAGCTTTTAATCTATCTAATTGAACTTTTAATGTATTCAATACTTTTGGGTCTTTGGATTTTTTAACTTTATTAATTGTAGATATTAAATCTTTTCTAATTTTCTGTGCAGCCTCTGATGGATTAGCTGCTATAAAGTCACTCATATTTTTAAGTATCTCAGCACCTAACTCAAAGAATAAAACTTCCCAATCTCTGATATGTTCTTTTTGTAACTTTGCATGATTCATTTTATCCGTACTCAATACCCAATCTAAAAATTTAGGATAATCTTTTAAGTCTTTTCTAATTTGTGGTATCTTATATGATTTATCAAAGAATGCCCATCTCTTAGTTAGTTTCATTAATACTCTATTATCAGGATGTTTATAATCGGTTTGTTTACCACCATTATATATGTATTCCATCCAATACGCTTGATGATAGTCAGCTAAAGTATCGGTATCTTTTAACTTATATTCACTTTGTAGTTTTTTCAACTTACCTAAAAAGTAACTCTGTCTTTTACTGAAATCTTTTACCTGTGGTAAATTTGCTACAAAAGGTTTTGTAATTGTATAAGTCTTCTGTATATCTTGATTAATTTGTTTTATCATACCGGCTAAGACGCGTGCACTTTCTCTATTCTCACCTACAGGTGAACCAAATTCATCATACTCAATTGTTCCATGAAATTGAAGTAATGATTTATCATAAGGTATGACATTAGATGTAGCAGGATACATGACCTCTAAAGACATAAATCTCTTACCTTCTCCAAATATCTTATCCTTTTGTTTTTTACTTAGACTTTTTAATGCTTTTGATAAATCATTCATCGCAGTAACAAAAGCTTTTTCAATGTCACCTCTACCAGAAAACATATTTTTTATTCCATCAGTATCTAATGCGTTAGCACCAAAATTTTTGATATGTCCTTTGTTTCTGGCAGCGATAAGTTTATCGTTTTTCCAACTTATCATTATATTTTGTCCATCAGTTTTTTCTGTAACCGGTCCTTCTTTATCAAGTTTACCTTGTAACGTATTAATAATTAGTTTCTTAAAATCTGAAAACGTAAGTTTTTTATCATCAAATGGATGATTGAGATGTCCGTACGCACCTCCCTCTAAAAGTAATTCTTTTTTCCACCATTCTTTTGAAAAAGTTTTTTCTTCTAAAAATTCCATATTATCTAAATCTATAGTATCTAAAAAGCTACTGTCGATATCCGCACTCGCACCAGCTGCAAATACACTACCGATAATATTATCCATAGCAGCAGATGTACCCATCCAATCTACAATTTGCCATCCTAAAGGTCCTACGACATCATTTAAATGTTTTTTATATTTATTAACGGCTTTAGTTGAGCCACTTTGCTCACCATGATCCATATAAGTAAGAGGAACTGAATTGTAATGTTTTTGTCCTGGTCTACGTCTTTTATGAATATCATTAGCTTTAGCTACATTTTCTTCCGGCTTAATAATATTATTCCTTACAACATAATCTACAATTTTCCAACCTTCCTTTTTATAAATACTTTCCAACCATTCCTTTGATGTTTTTTCGTATGCATTCAGAGTTTGATAATATGTGGAAGGACCGTCATCAAGATTACCCTTTAAAGAATCACTATACTCAAATAAAAATTCCTTAATTAAATCATCGGATATATTAATATTTTCAAATAGTTTTTTAAATTTATTTGTCATCATATTATACACACCTTTATCAAAGTATTTGAATGTGCTTTTAAATGTTCTCTGTCTTTGTTTATCATTATATTTCGGATTACCAAGTAAATCTCTCATCTTTGTACCACTAAGATTACCTTGCTGTGGTGCTGTAAGAATGTATCCATGATTATCAAATCCTTCTAACTTATTTTTACTTTTCAAAAAGTCTTGATAGTATGTTTTACTACCATCTTTTTTCTTACCGCCTTTTAATCTACCAGCATCCTTCTGACCGAAAGCATATACAACAGCTGTTGTTTCAGGATTAAACTTTTTCAAAAGATTAATCGCTACATATGGTGTTTTTTCCTGTATGATTCTATTCTTAGGTATACCCATCTTTACCATATGCCTAACCTTCTCTTTAAAATCCATTGGATGTCTTGGTGGCTGTTTAATGTTAGATGTAGTTATATAAGCTTCATCCACCTTAGATGCTAACCATTTATATGTTGCTAAATGACCAGGATGAAAAGGTTGAAATCTACCACCGAATACACCGATGGTTTTTTTAATTTCTTTCTGTTCGTTTACTTTTTTGTAACCACTACCATAAGGTACAGAGGTGTTACCTTTTTTCTTCATCTTCCTTACCATCTTACGACTTGGTGATGGTAATATACCAGCAGGTGCTCCGAACTCTTCGTTCTTAGCTTTTGTCTTCTTCTTCATCTTATTGATGTATGCTCTATAGACAGCAGCTTGAGAAGCCTTACCCATTTCTTTAGCTCTTTGTTCCATAGCAACAGCAGCTTGTATCTTATGTGCGTGAGATTTACCACTTCCGTTTATTTTACTGACAGATGCTTTAGCATCTTTTACTGTAGCAAACTTCAACCCTTTTATTGTTCCCTTTGGATTTTCATCTGTATATAAGTCTGAATGATTTGGTGAATTTCTATGCTGTCCTTTCTTACGAGGTTTTCGTGCAGCTTCCTTTACCATTCTAAACTTTAGTGCTGGTCTACCATTTATTAGTAAGTCTCCCTTATCATTATAATCAACAGACTTTACTACTACTTTTTTATTTTTGAACTTACCCATCAAAATAGTATCGCCGATTTCTACAGGTAATTTAATACTTTCAGCCATTTTTACTTTTTTCATCACAGATGGTAAATCCATCTTTTTAATAGATTGTTGTTTTTTAATCCAATCTTTTGCAATTTTATTTTTAGGTGGTTTCTTCAAAAATTTATTTAATCCTTGATTAACTAACATTTTAAATTTCTTTTCTGCTTCTTTAGCTGAAAGGAATTTATTATTATCGACTATAAGAAAGTTAGAACTTCCAAATAAACCTTGAAAAAATGCAAGATTATTTTGTACATCCTGCCAACTCTTTCTCACAATAGTTTCCGGTAACGCACGATCTCTTTGTTCATTTCTTTGCATTGCAATATCTAAACTCGTATTTACAAACACCATATATGAATCATAACCCAAATCCATTAATTTTTTTCTTTTTTCTTTAACGGATTTAAATTTATGTCCGGTCCCATCTATGATTACACCTAATCTACCCTCTGTGTATAATCTCAATCTTTCCTGACTTAAACTCTTTGCATAAGTTCTCAAACCACTATAATTATCATATCCAGGATCTGTTAACTGTTTGAATAAATCTGCGGGCATATTATCTAAATCAACAGTACCGAAATACTTTTTTAGTAGCATCTCAAGTTCTGTATCTTGGTTTACCATTTTTAAACCTGTTTTCGATACATTTATCTTTTCTGGTATACCAAATAGTTGTTGTGCAACATACGATTTACCACTACCAGGTCCTCCTGCCAAAAATACAGCTTTAAAGATACCTGGATCTCTAACACCTTCGGTTAAAAATGGTTTGACGAGAAATTCTGTTAGTTTATCCATAATAATAAATATCCCTTAATTTTATTTTATCAAATTATTTCCATATCCACATCTATAGAATCATAATCAACACTATAGTATCCATCGGATTCTAATATTACACTATCGTTAAATCCTAACTCTAATAAATCTTGTGCCATCACACCTTTATAAGTAGTGTTTAAATCTTCTTTATAGTTAAATAAATATATTGGTATATTCATATCACTATATCCAATTCTATCAATATTGGTTTTAAGTCTACTATCAGAACGACCTTTTGGCGGTCCACCAGGTCCAGGAGGTGGAGGAGGTGGAGGAGGTGGAGCAGATGCTACACAGTTAACAGTCATAGTACGGAAAGCAGAACCCAATTGGAGTATAACGTTTCTGTTAAAACTTCCAGCTGACATACTACTATCTGCTTCAAACTGAAATATCATAAAAATTGTATCTCCAAAAGCTCCAGCTAGGGTTACACTATTAGTTGTTCCTTGTACATTGTCTGGTGATGGGTTACTTGTCAAACTAGCATTCCATCTAAAAACACCATTACCGCTATTACCGGTAACTGTAATTACCGGATCATACTGACCGGTAGTGTTTATTGTATTAAAATTATACTCTGCCTCTAGTACACTAGTACTTGTTCCCGTTGAGGACAATGGTGGTACAGGAATTAGTTCTGTTATTGTTGGATTGGAAGGAAAGGTAGTAATTGCAGGTAAGTGACTTATCTGTCCACCATTAAAATTTTGTGTATCACTATATGAACCGGTATCACCACCAGTACCAACTGCTTGTATCCACCAATACTTTGTATCAAAGTTACTTAAATCATCAAATGTTTGTGATGTACCAGTTACACCAGTAAGAGTAGTGGCCGCATTATTTATATCAGTGCTAGTTCCATACTTTATATTATAGGATGAAGCACCACCACCTGGTGCTGCCCAATGAAATCTACCCGTAAGTTCTTCTTCTCCAGCGATACCATTAACACCATTATTATCTTGAAGTACAGACGAGGATAGTGATGTTGGAATGCTAGGAGCAGTGTATCCTCTTAGAGTATTTGAACTAACACCTGAGTTATTACTATTATCCTTACCAAACATCTCTATTAGTATATTTTGATTAGCACTAACAGAAAGAGTAGTTGTAGTAATGGGTGGGGTAATAAAAGTATCGCTACCACCACCAACTGTAAAGTCACTATCTCCTGAACCATCTACAGTTTGAAATTTGTTAGGAGCAGTACCAGAAAAACCATTCACATTTAACGTAGTACCACTTGAACCCGCGTGTTGAGAACCATTTACATCTATAATTGTTACAAAAGTTTTAGTAGAGTTTGAAGCCTCAGTATAGTAAAATTTTATCGTAGTGGTTGAAGGTGCAACATATCTCAAATTACTTGGAGAACCAACACCTACTTTATCATGATCGTAACTATACCATTCCGACATAGCGTGTGGAGTACTTTCATCTGGTCTGTTTGCTTCAGCATTAATTACATTTATTGTAGCTACAGTACCATCAGAAAGATTTGATAATGATATGTTTGTAGCAGAACCACCATCAGCATAATCATTTTCCGTTACTTCATTTGAGATTGCAAGTAAAGATAATGGACCAGTACTAGGAACTGCCATTTTTCAACTCCTTTACTTCAGACTTTAAATCTTCTATTTGCTTTTGTTGTTCTTTCATACCCTCAATTAGTAAACCAACCATCTTTTCATACCTTACTCCTTTGTAACCATCTTCTCTATCTTTTACAACTTCAGGCATTACCTTTTCTATATCTTGTGCAATTACACCAACATCATGTCCTTCATACTCATGTATATCTTCATTTCCTTCTTTCCAATCAAACTCCACACCTCTGATTTGCTTAACCTTTTCAATTGGATTTTTAATTAATTCTATATTTTCTTTCAACCTTTTATCGGAAGAGTGAAATGCTGTAACATCACCGGTAGCAGTTAGAGCACCAAAAACATCTACACCAGCAGTATCTACTTGAAATCTTTTTGTACCACTTACAGCTATTTGAATTTTGTAGGCTGCATCTGAAAATATTCCAGTATCATCTCTTCCATTGCCATGAATTACAGATCCTTGACTACTTATCCCACCATTAAAAATAATAGCAGGAGTTGATTCATTATTGTACTGACTACCACCTACACTAATTCTAGATGGAGTAATCATACCATAATCTGCCTGTGAACTATGTCCTCTTGATGATGATAAGAAAGCACCTGCAATTGTCATTGCATTAGTACTATTATCACCCAAACCTTCACCTATTATACCATATATCTGGTCACCTTCATCTAAAGCACTAGTGCTACCTTGTGTTACTGCTGAAAATTTTGCTGTTGAAGTTTTACCAAAGTTTCTTTTGTTATGAACCAATATATTATTTGCAAAGTAGTTTTCGTTTTTAACTACATGAAAGTTGTAAGTGTGTATTTCATCTGTTACTTTAGTTACGGACTTAATTTTAGTCTCAATACCTTCGGATGTTAAACCTATATCTCCAACTGAAAGCTGTTCTACTTCTAGTTTATACTTCTTATATGTTTCTATAGGATCGTAAGAAGCATAACCTTTTCCAACTACCCAATAAGGATTTGTGAATGTGTTATGATTTATTATTCCATTTTCAAATTCAATTATAATGGTATAATCATCATCTTCTCCAGTGTGAATAGTATCGTAAGCATATGCCACTTCTTCAGATATAATTTGATTTGAAACAACGTCATAAGTTTTTACTAAATCACCCACAACTATATCTTCAATGTTTTTAGTTGAGCCATTAGCCATTAGTATTTGTGTTCCAGCGATAAAACAATCAGATTCGACAGGTCGATCAAATGCACTTGATAAAGTTACACCTGCTATAGAACTTAAAGTTGAATTAGAACTATCGGCACCAGTTCCAAGATTAAAGTCTGTTGTAATCTCAACAAAAGCGTTACTAGCAGTTATAGAGGCAAAACTAGACCCTCCTAGCATATCAAAAGCAGCTTCATTTGCAGCTGCTGGAACTGAGTTTCTTGCGATAACCATACCAGGTGTAGTACCACCGGTTTGATGTAGTACAAATCTGGAATTAGTACCAGCAATCATTTCTATACCACTACCAGTTATAGAAGTTGCAGTAAGACCAAATCCACCAATAGCACCAGCACCTGCAGTCACAGTACCTGTCATACTGACATCACCATTTGCAGCAATTGTTACGTTTTGAGTATTTGATGTACCAAGTGTTATTGCACCTGATGATATTCTAAGAGCACTTTTATCTGTTGCACTATTTCCAATTATTATACTTGAACCAAAATCTGATACAACAACTCCACCTTGCACAACACTAAAACTATCGGCATCCATTTGTACATAATCATCGGAAGCACCACCGTAAACTTTTACACCATTTGAATCTATGTTTACATATTCATTGTTACTTGTATTACCAATGGTGGTTGTAGCACCAAAAGCAGCTTGTGTCACACCAGCTGCAACAACATCGACACCATCTGATTTTACATCCACATAATCATCTACAGCAGCACCATATATTCTAGCACCAGCTCCATGTAAACTTATGTTACCTATCACAGCACTTGGAGTATTTGCTGACGAAGGACCTGTAGCACCCTTTCCAATATTTATACCATCGCTTGTTATGTGTAATGTTCTTACACTAAAGTCTGAACCACCATAGAGAGAAATTTCATCTGTAAATTTAGCCGACCTATTACTAGCATGACCTGAATGGATATAGAAACCATCAGATGCTATCTTAACAAAATCTGTATTATTATCAAATACAAAAATACCAGTACTTGGATCTATTCGAATAACATCATCGGTAGTACTTACCGATACATCAGCACCTGTAGTACCACCAAGTGCAATTTTACCCGTATTATCTATAGCCACTCTTTTGTAAGCTGTACCAGATATCTTACCTGAGTACATCGATATCGCAGTAGAGGAAATTTCAGTTCTAGCATCTGCTGCTAAACCAATTCTTGTTGTAGTGCCATATGATGCGAGACTTGTACCAGCACCTGTGTTCAATGACATTCCATCTGATGTCAGCGATACCTGAGTAGACATATTTCCTGATGCTTCTGTTAAACCTGCGACATCTGATGCAACAGAACCACTCAATGTACTTACATCTGAAGGTGTAGCAAATCCCGTACCGCTTGTTATGGTTATCTGACCTGAAACTGATAGGGAATTACCATCCCATACTAATTTATCACCAAGTGAAAATCTTCCACCACTATCCATAAAGAATGGTGTATTACCATCACCATGTGTGCCTGTACCACTAAACATTGAACCGGTAGCTAATGTAGTACCACCTATCTTACCACCTTTAAGTAATACAGTAGAACCTGTAATCTGTCCATTGCTTCTTAGTATAAGATTACTATTTGAACTACTGACGGTAGTAGCACTTATTCCAAATCCACCTATTGCACCAGCAGTAGCTGTAACAGTACCAGTTAGTGTTGCACTGGTTGCAGTCATATTACCGCTTGCATCTAATGAGAAATTACCGGCATTAACTGTAAAATGATTTCCATCAAATTTTATAAATTTAGAAGCATTTCCTACATTAAATTTTGCAACACCACCATCCAATCCTAAGAAACCACCTGCAGTATTATCTCCAAAACTTGTCTTTTTAACATATAGTCCTTCTGCATTTCCTGTAGATATTAATGCGACATCATTTTTAGAAAACGAAGTTGTTGAAATTGTCCACCCAGCAATTTGATTTGATGCACCTAATGAAACTAACAATTGAGGGGTAGAGTTGTATATTTCTAAATTTGTACCGTCAAATTGTAGCCTTTGTGCACCAGCTTTACCAACTCTAAAGTTATTTGTTGCTGCAGATGATAAGAAAAATCCATCACCTGTTGTAAAGTTTGTTGCACTTCTTATTTGTGGAGTGCCACTATTATTTTCTATAGCAATAGCACCATCACCTAATGTTATAGATTTAGCATTAGAATCAATTACTACATCTGTAGATTTTTTTATACTATTGGTGGATATTTCCCAACCAGCTGCTGTTAGAGTATTATTGATAAATGAAAAATTTGCACCGACAAAGAATGTTGGAGTAGCAGAAGCACTTACATAGAATAAATTACTTTGTGCTGTCGCGTGTGTTTGATGAGCATTAGCTCCAAGAGCAATTGTGGCTTGGTTTCCATCTATTCTAGCAACTGTTCCACTCTTTAACTGACCAGGCACTAACTCCCAACCCGCAAGTTTCGCTTTATTTGCAGTTATCAGTATAGAAGCACTATCTTGACTACCCGAAACAGTTCCACTTCCACTAAATACAGCAAATCCATATGGAGTTTGGTCAGTTCCATCGTGTAATGGTAATTTACCTAATACTAATTTAGGTTGAGCTTCATTTACACTACCAGTCCAAATCGTTAACGATTGTGATATAGAACTTAATCTAACACTACCAAAAGTATTATCACTTTGAATATTACCAGGTACTAAATCCCATCCAGCAAGTTTTGCCTTATCTCTTGTTATCAAAACATTATATGTTAAATCATTTGTTATGTCAGCATCAACTGTACCTGTAAACACACCGAAACCATATCTGTCATCAGAAGAACTACCATTCACTCTTGGTAACTTTCCAACAACAACCTTTGGTCTTGCATTGTCAATGGAGCCTGTAAAAATCATTAAGGATTGACTGTTTGAAGATAATGCTACACTACCATCTTGATTATCTGATTTGATTGCACCTGGCATAATATCCCAACCAGCAATCATATTAGCACCTTCACCTAGTTCAACTAAACGATTCTCATCGTTAGTCGCAGCACCATCAAATATCTTCAATCCATAAACAGTACCACCATCAACCTCACCTAAGTAAATTCTATCAGCAGTACCATCAGTAATCGTAATTCTTTTTGCAGATGCATCTAACGTAATGATTCCCTCTGAACTACTGATTGCAGTATTACCTATACCCCAAGTACCTATGTTACCAGTTTTTGCATTTATTGCACCCTCGAGATAAGCAGAACCTGATGCCCATAATCCAAACTGATTCGATAAAGTTCCAAATCTTGGAGATGTGATACCTGCAAGATTACCCATACGAACAACTGCAGAACCACTTGCGGCATTTACATCAACAAAAGGACTGTTAGGTGATGATGCATCAATTGCAACCGTACCACCACTAATTCTTGCAGCAGTACCACCAACGTTTAAATTACTTAGATTACCAGCAACATTATCGACATTATATTGTGTAAAACCACTCTGAACTGAACCACCTGTTATTGGACTTCCGTTGATTTGAAATCTTACCGCATTTATTGTTCCATTATCTTGTGCGTCTTTGAATAGTAGAATTTGGTCATCACTAAATGTAGCAGACTTATCATCCTCAAATGTTACTGTACCCGTACCTGTTGTACCGGTTGAGCCTGATATAACACCGCTATCTGAAATAAATAAAATACCATTAGTCGCTTTAACAACATCCTTTTGAAAGATATGTGTTCTTAATGTATTTCTAACAACAATATTATCAATTTCTAACAAAGTTCCATCACTACCATTATCATCTATTCTAAATCCATCACCGGTTATACCTGATATAAAAGTTGAAGTACCTAAAGTCTTTGTATCTGAAAGAGCAAAGTCTTGATGGGAAGTTGTTATGGTATTACCTAAAGTTAGTTTATTTGTACCAGCTCTTTGTAATACTAAGTCTTCATCGTATGATGATACTAGTCCGGAATCTACAATTACTTTTTTATTAAAATAGAATTGTGCCCTATCAGTTTCAATATGTGCATAACTGGTATTTTGTGGTCCTATTTGTATATAGCCGGAATTTGTTTGAATCTTGACGGAATTTCCCCCACCTTCAAGTATTCTTGTATTAGAATCAACTAGCCTTACTTCTCCAAATGTTACTGTATCTGTGGTTTCAACATCTTGATTCATTGCGAATAATTCATTTGCACCTTGTCCAGTATCTACTGTTGCAAATGTTACAGCATCACTAGTCCTAACGTTTTGGTTCATCAGATGAACTTCAGTTGCACCTTGACCAGTATCTACAGTTGTCGAAGTTAAAGCTGCTGTTTCAAGAGGTGCTGCCGTAATTGTTAAGTTTCCTGTACTAGCACCAGTTGCAGTTGTTGTACCAACTAAAAATCTATCTGCTGATTCATCCCATACGAATATAGCATTATCACCAGTTGAACCTCTTTCAATTACTATTCCTGAATCATTTGCGTTTGAACTGGCACCGTTATTTAATTCTATTAAATTATCAGAAACTACCATATTTGTAGTAGCAACAGTTGTAGTAGTTCCATTTACTGTTAGATCACCTGTTACTGTTAGATCACCTTGAACTGCTGCATCGTCGTGAACTGTTAAATATGGATTAGTTCCGATAGTAATACTATCTGTACCACCAACACCAATGACTACTGCTGTAGCAGAATCAGTTGCTCTAATTTTAGGATTTCCTCCAGTATGAGAATATATCTCTAAATTTTTGTTATCACTTCTATTTTCAACTCTTATTCTAGCATGTTGGTGGGAATCAAGCATGATATTTGCATCCCAATTTGAATCATTATTTGGTGTACTATCCCCAACATACAAGAAAGGTGCACCTGCAGTTGTACTAAAAACACTTAATAAAGCTACACCGGGATTTGTGGTCCCGATGCCGACAGTGCCACCAGTAAAATAAGATGTTCCATTACTATGTATTTGTACTTTTCCAACATCTGCCTTTAATAATTGTATATAACCATCATCAGCACTACCATTTGCTA
>TARA_R100001463_G_scaffold14804_1_pt1 | contig 21073 bp, 20 predicted proteins | sample TARA_R100001463 | Tara Oceans TARA_R100001463 (sample SAMEA2622242) | marine metagenome | biome: marine biome (ENVO:00000447); feature: deep chlorophyll maximum layer (ENVO:xxxxxxxx); material: "saline water (ENVO:00002010), including plankton (ENVO:xxxxxxxx)" | depth 40 m
TCATTTTATGAATGTAGCGAACCTACAGAATTAGAAACCAAGATAGCTGGTCTTCAAGACACTGTTATCTTTTCTTCTAAATATGCCGAAAATCTTTTTAAAGAAAAAGGTCTTGCAAATACTAAGTTTATCCCTCTTGGTTTTGATGAAGATTTTCATATCACTGGGAGAGAATATCTAAAAGATGTCATACATTTTGGTCTCATGGGTAAATATGAGAACAGAAAACATACTAAAAAGATCATACAAACTTGGTTAAAAAAGTATGGTAACGATCCCAAGTATCAACTTTCCTGTTGTGTAAACAATCCCTTTTTGAATCAAGAACAAATGCAAGGAGTTTGGAATGATGTCACACAAGGGGTAAACTACAACAACCTAAACATCATTCCAAGATTAGCTAAGAATTCTGAAGTAAATGAGTTTTTAAATGCTATAGATATTGACCTCACAGGTTTATCTGGAGGAGAAGGTTGGAACATACCAGCTTTCAATGCTACTTGTTTAGGTAAGTGGAGTGTGGTTTTAAATGAAACATCTCACAAAGATTGGGCTACTGAAGAAAACTCAATCTTGATTGAATCATCTGGGACAACACCGTGTGAAGACGGAGTATTTTTTACTAAACAAAATGATTTCAACAATGGTGTTTTTTATACATGGTCTGAAGATGAAGCTGTCTCCGCTATGGAAAAAGCTGAATCTAAAGTAGGACAGGTTAACACAGAGGGTGTCAAAATGGGGGACAATATGACGTACAAGAAAACTACTGAAGCTATTTTATCCCTTGTTTTTAGCGAAAAATAGAATGGCATGATAAATGTTAAATAAATAAGTATGAATACATTAATTAACAACATTCTTAACGATATTAACAAAACAACTAAAACTCACCCAGTCAAAGAGTCTGGAGACGTTTATGCCGCAGAATTCGAATTAGCTGGGTTCTGCAAAAAAGATGTAGATATTAAAGTTACAGATAATATCTTAACAGTAGATGCTAAAACTGAAGATAGAAAAAAATCATACCAATTATTTCTCTATGATTTAGTAGCAGAAGACCATATCTCTGCCTCGTTGAAAAATGGTCTTTTAAAAATAACTCTCCCGAAAAAGGCAATTGCGGAGGCAAAAAAAATAGATATTAAATAATGGCTATTTATGTTTATAAACATCCTGATACAGATGAACACCGTGAGGTGTTTCAACGGATGAATGATGAACACATATATATAGACGAATTTGGTGTAGAGTGGGGGAGGGTTTGGACCATCCCCCACGCTTCTATAGATAGCTCTATAGACCCTTTTAATAATCAACAATACATCGACGCTACTCACAACAAAAAAGGCACTATAGGCGATATGATGGACTTGTCTGCTGAATTGAGTGCAAAGAGAGCAGAGAAATCTGGGGGATTAGATCCAGTAAAGGAGAAGTTCTACGACAATTACAAAAAAGAACGTAAAGGCGCAGAACATCCAAACAGGATTAAAGAAAAAGGATACGAAAGTAAGAATATTAAAATCGATTACGATTAATAAGCGCTTCCACTAAACCTTAATCCCTTCTCTTCTGTAACTGTAAAACTAAAACTTGCGTCAAAAGTCATTTTATCATTTATGGGCATTCCATAATTATAAGAGTCTAGTTTAGCTTCTTGTATTCCATATATCATTTTTTTATCTCCTGAAGCCAATACTAACTCAAAGTCATATTTTTTGTCATTACTTAAAACACCTGTTATAAAGCCCTCATCAAACCCAGAGACTAAAGAAGAAACTGAAAAAGTCCCTTGGGCTGGTAATTGAGCTTTTCTGTTATAAGCAAAATCATTTCCTAATCCATATGATGAAACTCTAGACATTGAGACTTGCATGTCTATAGCTTGTATAAGGTGTATCCCAGATAAACGTTGTCCTCCTACTTGTAAATTTTGCAAAGTAACGCTGCTTTGAGGATCTGTAGGATTAATTATCGGGGGATTTCTATCGTTGTTTGTTTGCGGATCAATTTGAAATAAACATCTTCCGACATTATCGTTATTTCCTCCAGTTAAATTAATAGAGGGCATTTCCATAGAAGTCCCTGTTAGATGTTCAAAAACCATATTAGAACAAATATAACTAGTCGAAACAGAAGGCAATGTCCCTATTCCATAAGACAAGCTATAAGAAACAGGAAAACAATTTCCGAAAGCCATACAATCAAATCCTGTTAAGTCGAAAGGATCTTCATTAAATTTAACAGAATCAAAAGCATCAGTATTCCCAGTTTCAGGAGTGTTGACTACATAAAAGTTTGTTGCTCTTTCAGAAACACCCGAAAACATATTTACATATGCTAAACCTAATTGAGCACTTTTAAAGTTACCAAAAGCCTCATTATCAAAAGAAGGCTCTGGTATATAAGTGAAATTTAACTGTACATCAGGCTGTTGTGTCATCTCTTTTAGAGATAAATCTTGAGAGCCTAATTGTTTTAATTCTTGTCTAGGTAAACTGACGGAATAACTAAAATTCTGAACCAGTTTATACAAAACAATGTCTAAATTAGATTCAGAAAAAGATTGTCCGTTCTGTACAAACACAGAAGCGTTCGGGCTTTTTATTGATACTCCTCTACTCATTTTATGTTCCTGTTGGAATTACACCCAAAGGGTCTTCTACAAACTCTACAGTCAATGTATTAGAATTGACATAATTCCAAGTGTGAGTCCATTTAGGACAATAGTAAACTTTCGGTCTGTTGTAAACAGAAGGTATTTGGTGTTCAAATCTTCTGTAGCCACCTTTGTTTTCTAAAAAGTGAATCATGCTTTTGGTTTGGGAATCAGAAATATTACTAAAAGTATAATTAATATTAAAAGTAGAGATGTTGTCATTTGTTTTTATTCTTTGTCTAAAAGAATTCTTATACTCAAGAACATCTGCTTTTATTACTACATTATTTTGTGTCCCAATGTCTGGTTCAAAAAAGAAATTTTGACTCCACATCGAACCTGTTCCTGTAGGACTATTTGTTTCAGTAGAAGTATGATCTCCAGTGCAATAATAAAAATTATCTAATTTATTTTGATTTATTCCTGAATATATAACGTTATATTCTTTATAACTTGAACTAGGTGTCCAACCGTTAAAATCCAAGTTGGCAAAACAACCCATACCTGACCACTTTAATAAAGTCGGCGCGTGATCTACACTTATGGTCGATGCTACTTCATAGTGTTGATTGTTAATAAAATTAATAGCATAATTATTGCAAAAACCTGTCACCGTTTTGTATATATTTGAAGAATCAGGGGTGAAAGGGATATCTTCTACACCCGATTGATTTTCAAAAAATACAGCTAATTTTTGAGCATTAGTTTCATTTACATCATATCTTACATTGAATTTAGCAGTTAAACTATTTACTGAATAAGGAACTAAATTATAATAAAAATCATCAGTCGCATAACTATGATTATTAGCTTCGAAGTCAACTTGTGATCCATAAACAGGAGTAAGACCTAGAGCACCAATCGTAGAAGGAACGGCAATTCCAGAGATATTATTGTCTCTATTATAAAATAAACTTTCACTCATTATTCGTGTCCTATATAGTTAAGTGTTAAACGAACTGCTCCATCAGAACTAGATGTCAATTGTTCTGAAACAAGTGAAGCGTTTGGAATTCCCAAAGTTTGTATTGTTGACCCGTTTTTTCCTTTTATAGTAAAAGAAACATTTTTATTTTCTCTATCATTTAAAAAATCAAACCCACTTTGCATGAATATATCATCCACTTCCATTTGCACAGAAGCTGAATACTGGATAGGGCTTATATGTTTTACTTCTGTTGGCGTTTCAGATCCAATTGTGTAGTATGGTTTTTTATTTATAGTTAATGAATAATCAAAACCAATCACACGATTACTAAAACTATTATCACAAGTAGCAGTTATAGATCCTTGGCTTGGTATATATATAGAAGTGTTAGCTGTCCCAGTAGCATTAACTCCACTCCTCATTTCATCATAAACAATAAAGGATGCGTTAACTTTAGGTATAGCGCCTACAGCACAATTCACAGAATAAGAGGATAAATATCCACTATTAAATCCATAAGAAGCATTATTATTATAATTAAAACTCCCCTTCATTACTTCAGACTCTCCCCTAAAATCTAAAATAGGATCTTGATAAATTAAATTTCTAGAAAAAGAAACAGTTTGACTTGTAGCTCCTCCAACTGCCGTTAATCCACGGGTAGACCCTAAAGGAGCTAAAACGTTACTGCTATTTGAATAACCTATATCAAGACTTTCTACCCCAGAAAGCTCCCTTGCACTAGGGCTTCCATCCGCTCCTGATATAAAGAAGTGACAATCGTAATTTAAAGTTGTGTCATACATTATGCTTTAGCTTGTCTTAAAGATCCTCCTAGTCTCTTTTCATCATCAATAACTTGTTTGACAACATCTCTTATTCTTCCTGCAAGATTTGTATTTTCTTCATCTGCGTTTCCATTTTCACTAGATGTTCCATCTGAATTTACAGTGATGTTAATTACAGTTTCTCCTTGATTGTCAGAAACAGAAATTAATTCATCAAGCTTATTTATAACAGCTCCTCCATCTCCAGCACCACCACCAGAATTCATAGAGGATAAAGCTCCTCTACCTATCTTTTGGGTCGCTGCTGCGTTCATCACAAACTCTCCTCCTGACAACATAGCAGGAACAGTATCTACTCCCGCTGCATAAGGTATAGATCCTCCTGTAGCTCTTCGGGGCATTGTGCCATGCATAGGCAGCATAGTAGGTTTACCATCTGGATTAAACGCTAAATTAAGATCACTATTAACAGGGCGAGCTGCCGCGCTCCTACCATGTGACCCTAAATTTGGTGAACCGCCCCCTGTATTAGATAAGTCTGCTGTTTTACCACCACTAAACATTTCATTCAAACCAAAGGATATAGCGAAGGATGCTATAGAACCTAGCAAAGCTTTGTTAGCTTGCTTCTCTTGCTCTCGCATTTGCTTTTCTTTGTTTACCTGTTGGACATACAATCCAAATGCTGATTTTTTACTAGCTTGCTCTTGTGCAAACTGTGGGCTGTTCCTACGGCCAAACATTGTAAGAGCTGCACTTTGAGGCTCTAGCGCAACAGAGGCGAATCCAGCCCCACCAGAAACAGAATCAAAAGCTCCAGTTGTGAAAGATTGTGTCGCGAAATCTAAAAGATTTTTCTTACCCTTCATTGCTCCCTGTCCATAAGTTCCTGGGGTAAACAAACCTCCTCGATTCATCATGGGTATTTGCCCTTGGTTAAGAGCCGACATGAAACCTGCTCCATATTTTTGGACAGCTCCTTTTTTCATGACAAACTCTCCACCAGTCAAAAGAGCTGGAACATCATCTCTAGCTCCAGATCCTCCAGTAACTTTACCTCCAGAATTAAAACCTAAACCCCCTAAAAATTTTAATATCCCTGTCCCTTCTCCTCCTCCTATTATACTATTAACAGCCTTTTGCATTAAAGCTTGAGATAAAGTGTTGAAGAAATCCGCAGCGGCGCTTCTCAATAGTCCACCTAAATCCTCTCCTTTAGCAATAGCGTCTGTCATCGCTCTTCCTATGTTCTGGGCAAATTGAGCTGATGCATCTATTATCTGGCCTGAAAATTGTTGTTCTTGTTCTAAAAGCCTTACCGCTTCTGTATCGTCTGCAATAATAGCATTCCCCATTTCATTTCTATTTTTTTCTCGCAAGATTAGTTTTGCTCTCTGGGCTGGATCTGTAGCTAAATCGCGTTCAATAGCTCCTTGTCTTGCGCCTCTTAACATATCGATCCCCATATCATCTAAAAGTTGATCTCGACTCTTTAGGAAGAAACCTGATGCTTTTAGATTAGCTTCAGCATTTTTTTCTGCTGCATCTGCTTGATTATTCATTGATTCGCGAGATCTTGCAAAACCGTCTCTTAAATTTGAAAGCTCTTCAGCGATTTTTGGATCTGTAGCTAATTCTATTGCTTTGTCTAAAGCAAAACTTGAACCCACATTTTGAATAACAGCGGAGGCAGACGATCCTTGACTACCCGTCTGTATTGCAAGCTCTGATATAGCTTGTGGTCCTAACTTCTCTATTCTATCTGCAATTTGTTTGTCTATACTTAAATTAAGATCATCTCTTCTATTATCATTATCATCTCTGACATCAAGTAAAGCGTCTTGGGCAGCTTGTCTTTGCAAAGCCTCACTTTGCCTAGTCGAAAATGCTCCAGTCTCTCTGGCAGCTCTAGCTTGCTCTCTAGATCTTATTGCCTGTTTTCTTCCTTCCACAAGACCAAAAGTGCGCTGCTCTTCTCCTCCTACAAATGAAAGATCGCTAGCTGCTCTAATATTTGCGATTTCAGATGCTTTTACTTTGATATTACCGAGAACTCCTAGTTGATCAGTAAGTTTTTTAGTTTTTTTGTCTTCTACTTCTAAAGAATTTAATTCTCCTTTTAACTTTTCTTTAATTCTGCCATCACTTTCTTCTAATAACTTATTAGTTTGTGCGATTAATTCTTTTCTTTCTTCATCCGTAAAACTAGTTTTCTTAGAAGCATCTTCTATTAATCTTTGAAGTTCTAGAGATTCACCTTCTTTGAATGTTATCTCTTCACTAGCTTTAGCCATCGCAGCTACAGTATCTAAAGTTTTGTCTCTTAAACCGACATTAGCACTTAATATGTCTTGCTCTGTTTTTAGAGCGATCATTTCACTTTCGGTAAGATTTTTTGATAACTCCGCTTTCAATACTCTTTGGTCCATTTGATCCAAAACAGTTTTATCTGCTTTAGCCAAATCAACCGAAAGCTGTATTTGTTGTTTGGCTAAGTTGCTTGCAATTCTTGCTGCTTTTTTAGCCGATTCTTCTTTTTTATCCGCAGCTTCTTTTTCTATTCTAGCTAATTCCTTTGCAGCTACTTTCCCTTCTTCTTTTAATATTTTATCTTGGACTTTTGGATCTCTAACATTTCGATCTCTCATAGCCGCTCTCATAGTATTTATATTTGGGCTATTCAGAATCCCTGTTCTGATCTGGGGAGTGAGATTAACTAAAGGTTTACCATCTGCACCTACTTTTGACGCATTAGCAAAAGCCTCTAAACTTTTAAGTTTATTCAAATCAAGGTTTTCAAAAACTTCATCTACCTTTTTAGTGCTTGCTCTTAATGCATTGATTTTATCAATGACTGCATCAAATTCCTCAAGATCTAGTTCGGGCAAGCTTACCGTATCACCAACCTCACCAAGTGGATCAGATACTCTTACGTTTTTTCCTTTTTTAGCCTCTTCCATTATAACAGAACGCACTTCATTAATATCAATACCTGTCGCTAACGCTGTGTCTATAGACTTACCTAGAGTTTCGACTAGATCGCTGCCTCCGAATATACCACTGTCTGCTATTTCTATTTCTCCAAGGTCACCTGCCAGCGCTCTCTTCCCATCTCCCGTTATATTAAAAAGCTCTTTAAGCAATGAGTCTCTTTCCTTTCCAATACCTCTTCTTTCAACTGCCCCTACACCATCTAATCTTACAGCCGCATTGTCAGCAGATTCAGCTAACTTTTCTAAAGCTAAAGTATTAGCATCTGTTACTCCAGTCGCATCATCTACCATTTTTCCTAAACCTTTGAATAAACTTATACCAGCACTTATAGCTGCTCCATATATACCTAGTTTACTAACAACAGTGCCAGTTGCACCACCTATTGATTTTCCAAAATCATTTAAAGCACTTCCCGCAAAAGCAGCAGTTGTAAGACTAGAAGCTGTAGTAGATAGTCTATTTACAAATCGCCCTATACCGTCTTCCGCACCAGATGTCGCTCCAGATAAAGCAGAAAATCCTACTTGCAGAGCAAAAATACCGCCGAGCATATCTCTTTGGCCTTTAACATTATTCCTGTTTTGATTCGTAGAATCTTTAAGAGATTTTGTATAATCTTTTTGAGCTTGAATTGTGTTTCTATCAAAAGATCCAAAATTACCTTGATTTCTAATTGTAGATGTCGGATTTTTACCAAAACCTTCTCTTTCGGATCTTCTTGAAAAGTTAGGAATCGCTCCAGTAGGCTCATCGCGAGTATTAGTTACAGCAAGACCCATTGGGTTTCCAGAATTTCTTAATGTTGGATCTTGATTGATTCTTATTTGATTAATTGGAAGACCTGCGGCTTTTTCTCTTCCTATAGCGTCTTCAAGAGGTGAAGCAAAATTTGGAATGTAACCAGAAGCCGCTTTTAGTCTCCCCATATTTAGCTTACCCAAAATTTCTTTTTGCCCTTTGCCTCCGCTAGCGTTCTGCAACTCTTTTATACCTTTTCCACTAAGTGATTTGCCAGTAGCAGAAGCACCAAAATAACTAAATATTTTCTTAGCCATGCTATTTCTAGTGCCAGAGTTATCTCCTATTTTAGCATCTAAAAATTTGATATTAGTTTTCTTTAAAGCTGGAGATATATCTCCGATACTATTAATCGCAGATGCACCTACATAATCAAACGTAGCTGTTTCACCAAAATCAAAATCTTTACTTTTTATTATACCACTTAATGCTGTATCAAAAATAGCTCCAGATAAACTACCTATCGATCCTTGGTTTGAAAGTGTCTGTTTTTTTTCTGCTTTTGGTCTACCTCCAGTCATCGACAGGGCTTCTCTATTCGCTAAACCTATAGCAAATTTTCCGACTACTCTTTTTAGATCTTTTTCTTCTCGGGCTTTTTCTCCTGCTGCATCAATACCAAAAATTGGAAAACTATAAGTGACAGCATTTTTTCCTTTCCCAAAAGTTCCCTGACCCCTTGTCTGCCCAGGCCGTCTTTGCGGCACAATCATACCAGCAGCATCGGTTTTTACTACTTTAGCAAAGTTAGGTATGTATCCTCCAGCAGCTCCTATCTTTTTCGCTCCAGCAGGAAGTCCCATCGAAGCAGCCATGTCCTGATTGAATATAGCAGATCCTCCAGTTCCAGCAAAATTAGGAACCATATACTCGCTGGTGTTTGCCACCATCGTTCCCTTTTGACCGCCTCCAAAATTAAAGTTTGGTATAGTAACAGGTTTAGCGGATTTAGGTGCTCCTCCTACTCCACGATTTATATCTGACTGTTCAGAACCATAACCCAGAACTGCATTAAAGTTAGGAATGTAACCTCCAGCTCCTCGACCTCTTCTAGTCCCAGCCATAACCCCAGGAGCTACTCTAGTCGCTATACCTTGCATTTTTTGCATGATACCGAGTTGCTCATTAAGAGCAGTCGTGAAAAATTTTGTCTGTTGTGCTTTTTTTTGTTCAGCGCTTACTTGTGAGTTTTCTATTTTTAGTATCGCATCTTGTACGCCTTTATTATTTAAAAGAGTGGATGCTATTTGTCCCTGTAGAGTAGCTTGCTGTTTTGCTGCGCTGTTAAGACCAAAGAAAGTTTTTAAAGAACCAATACCGAACTTCGCTAAATCCGCAGTAAGCTTTAGAATGATAGCTCCAAAGATAGCTAACCCAGGTCCAGCAATGACACCTCCTATACCTTTTACTATTCCTTTGGCGAAATCAGATCCTGTCTCTTCTCCGTCCCCAAGCAGTTCATTCACTTTAACAAAAATATTACTAAAAAAGTCTAGAATACTTTTTAAATTATCTGTGACACCAATTTCTCCTAAAGTGTTAGCTAACTCTTTTAAATTAATAGTAGTCTCATTAAGAACAGCAGATAAAGTTTGATTTAGAGCTATATTACGGCTATAAGCTTCATTAGTAGCCTTACCAGCAATTTCAGTTACTTTAATAGCTGTAGAAGTCTCTCTATTATAATCTTCGAGAATAGCTAAGAATGGAGCAATTTGGAATTTACCTACTAGATTCTCTGCGATCTGCAACTTTTTAGCGTCAGGTAAAGTCTCTAAAGTTTTTCCTAAATTTTGAATTAATTTTGTTGCACTTAAAACTTGTCCTGATGCATCAGTAACTTCAACGCCAAGATTTTGCATTGTCTGAAGTTTGTCGAGACTTTGAATACGAGTAAAAATTGTTTTAAAGGAGTTACCGATAACTGCTCCTCCTCGGGCGGTTCTTTCTTGCACGGCTGTAATAACACCAACCAACTCATCAAAAGAAACACCAGCCTGAATAGCAACAGAACCAGATCGCTTAATACCTTCGATCAGATCTTTTTCTGAAACAGCAGCCGAAACAGCGGCAGCAGATAATTTATTAAGAACTTCTGCACTAGTAATCCCAGTAGAATTGAAAGAGTTAATAGCTGATGTTAAACCAGCGACCGCTTCAGCAGCGCCCAACCCAGACAAACGACTTAAAACCAAAGAGTCATTTAATCTTTTTGTAACTTCTTCTGCTTTTAAACCTTGTCGGCTTAATTCTAAAGCGGCGTTCGCCACTGTTTCAAATGATTGCTCTGTATTTCGAGCTACATCAAAAATAGTCCCCTTAAAGTTATTTAATTCTTTGTTAGTGGTTCCCAGAATGGAATTAATACTAGCAAGAGATTTTTCTACTTCGATAGTTGTTCTTACTAAATCCGCGAAACCTCTTTGAACTGCCGAAAGCACACCCACTGAAGCTCCAAATGCCAACACACGGGCATTAGCTGCCTCCATAGACTTGGTAAACTGGTCTGCCTTACCAGTGATCCTTCCTAAAGGTTGCGAAAGCCCCTCAACGCTCTTCGCGTTTGCGCCTAAATTTATCTGTAATTTTCTGCCAGCTCTTTTAGCGGCAATTTCAGCGCTTTTCTCTAATCCTATAAATTCTGCTGGTAATTGTAATGGCATATCCGTGAACCTTTACTTTAATTACACAAATATTTACACATCATGCCCAGCTAATCGCATCATTTGTTTCATATCTAACTTGCCACCAGCCTTTTTTGCCTCTTCAGATAAGGAGACATTTCCCTTTTGAGCTTTTAGATTCTGCATATCTTCTTTTGTTGCTCCAAAAACAGCAGAGGCATCTGCATCGTCTTTTATACCACCAGAATTCTTGTCACCATTTCTTTGAGACTCTGAATAAGACAGCAGTTTTTCAGGGTCATCCTTAATATGATCTGGGATGTTTTCAGTATATTGGAATATGTTATAGAACATCCTTCCAAAAAGAACCACTCTTAATTGATATATGGTTAACTCGGTTATTGGCTTACCATAAAAACCATTGACATCTTCACACAAAGAAAGATACATGCTAAAAAATGGCCTCAAAACAGCTTTTTGTATCGTAGAATCAGTTAATCTTTTTTGAACCTCTCTGTGGATTTCGCTCAATCTCAAAATTTGCCAAGACTCTAACTCGCCAAACTCTTCTTCAGAATATAAATGATCTGTTAATTCTTTATTTTTAAACAATAAAAATCTTAATATTTCATCACCGCTTCTAATTTCAGCATAAGTCTCTGCTGTTTGGCCTACAATTTCTTTCCTTTTCTCTTGTAATGAGATTAGCTCCTTAGACTTTTCTTCTACTTGATTTAAAAAGTCTTCTTTTTGAGATTGTAGGAATACAGCTCTAGCTGTTTGTTTGAGGTTTTTAATCTCAAATTTTAAGTTTTCTATAGCTAATTCATCAGAATCGTTCCAAATGCCTTCATCTCTAACATATTGTAATTGATATTCCTCTGATGGTAATCCTTTACAGAGAGCAATTTCTCTGTATTTTTCATAATAGTTATGAAGATATCTTTGATCTCTTATGCTTACATGCTTTATGTATACAGCTTTCTCTTCAAATGAGGCTTTGGTATAACCATCAAAAGCTTCACCTACAAGAGAGATGTAAAACTCTTCCTTCAAAGTTTACCTTTTTCAAGATCTTCTATAAGTTTGTTAAATTCTTTAGGAGTGGAAGCTTGGTTGAAAAACCAAAAAGCTAAGACAGTTGTTACTTTCTTGATAACGGCTCCATAAAAATCTGAAGCTTCGTCTTCTTTAGAATAATAGTCTTCCATTTTTTCATCGAATTCTTCGCCTTTGAAATAAGCGATAGGCTCTTCATCATCCTCTCTTTGAATATGAGTCAACATAATAGTATACCATAAGAGTAGTCTATTTTGAGCTTTTGTATCAGCAGTATGATCAAAAAGTGACTGCATCGAACTTTCAGCGTCTACTATTTTTCTTTTAGTTTTAGCGAGATCTTCTTTTAAAGATTCAAGTTTTTCTTTTTGCTTATCAGTCTTTTTGTCTACACTTTCCAATCGGACATATTCATTTTGGATATCAAAGATTTCTTTATAAAGTTTTCCGTAATCTTCTGCATCGTCTTCGCTCCAAACGCCTCCAGTGTCGCTATACTTCTTGTAAAGCATAGCTTTTGTGAGAATTCCCTTCTTAACACAACGGCTCATTTCTACGGAATATTCTAGTTCCGCTTCCTCTAGCTCTCTCCTAGAAGGTCTTTTTAATTTAATCTGAACAGGAGACTTCTCTTTTACTTTCTTAGTAATAGTTGTCTCTTCGCCAGTTTTTTTATTCTTGCGAGTGCTTTTCTTTTCGACTTCTTTCTCCTCATCTATAGAGAATGAATATAATTCTTTGAATGCCATAACCTTTTTCCTTATTTAAATGTAAAACTTACTGTATAATTATCTAATTCAGAATACAAATTTCTAATAGATTCGTTGCCTTGATCTAGAATTCTTTTTCTGATCCAATTGACTTTTTGAGGAGTAAAATGATTAGCTGTATTTATGACATTATGATGCTCCTTCGGGATATTCTCATAGAGTTTTTCATAATGAAAATCATGATCAGCCTTCATGTCCTCTAATAAAGAAAGCATTTCTTTAAAAAGGCTAGAAATTTCATATTCAGCCCTTTTATTTAAACTTTTTTTTGCGTCCATGCCTTAATCCTATCTTATTATAGGAATAAAAGTGTAAAAATCAACATGGCAGGTTTTTTATCAGACGATCAAATATCAAAAGTTAGAAATTTAGCAGATACCTTGCACAACACTTTTGCAAGGACTATTACTGTTTATAAAAATGCTAAAAAAACCTTAATAGCTTCTAACTCTTCATGGAACTCATTGTATAGAAGAACTAATACTGGCTCGAACAGCTCTGTAGAATACACAGAAGTTTCTCAAAGTTTTACTGCTAGAATATATTACAAAGATATGGACAGCTCTTACTTAACTGATGACGGCCCATCCCAACAAGCTGGCTCTCAAAACAAGGTAGTTGTTCCTGCTGGGACTGTAGAAATTACAGTCAAAGAAGATGGATATAACTATTTAAGCGAAGCTCGTAGAGTGGAATTCGATGGGCAAAAATTCATAATTGAAAGCGATGGTCAACCACGGGGTTTTACATCAAATCAATTTTATACTTTTACACTTAGCCCTACTGATTAATATGTCTAAAATACCACTAGATGTTCGGCAAGTAATACAAAGACAGGCTCCAAAACAGCTTAGAAAAGATGCCGAAAAAATAATTAGAGATAAATTTAAAAAAATAAAACAGGAAATGATAAAAGAGTTTTTGAGTGATCCTGTTACTATGGAAATTATGTCTGGCCCTTCATCTACAAACATTAGCGGAACATTGGGGGGAGTCAGTAACTTGTTTGCTTTTATAGGTTTTGATCAAGGAGATCAACCAATAGCGCCAATACTAAATTCTTTAGAAAATGTAAACTTTATTTATAATAAAGAACTAAAAAAAGGAAATCAAATAGGTGTTAGTTTTAATGTCTTCTTGCCTACAGCAGAAGAAATTTTTTCCATAACGCCTTTACCTTGGGCTACAGGTAGGAGTTGGGCGCAAGGAATAGAGAGAGGTTTATCAGGATTAGGGTATTTATTAAGGAAAGAAGGGGGTAGATCGGGAGCAGCGGTCCAATCGCGTGTAAACAAAGTGAGAGGGGGCAGGTTCCAGAATAGACCTTATATCTCTAGTTTTATAAATAAGTATAAAAAAAGATTTGAAGAGTTAAAATGAAAGAACAATTCCAACATAAATTAACTACATCTTTCTTTTTGTGGTTTGATAATTTTCTTCTTAAACACGGAGAAGCTTACACCAATACTACTGGTCAATTTTTTTATTACGACGATTCTAGATTGGATTCCGACTACAAAGCTTACGGAAGCCCCTATAAACAATGGGTTACAGACTCATCCATAACAGGCGCTACTATCCCTTCTGGAGTTTTTATTGATGGATCATTCTCTGGTAGAAGTGACGGAGTTGTCCTAGATTTTGATAATGGAAGAGCTTTAATCAATAATTCTGTGACAGACTCCAATATAACAGGAGAATTTTCGGTAAAAGATTTTAGTGTTTATTTAACAAATGACACAGAGGATGATCTAATAGTGGAAAACAAATATTCCATAAACTCTAGGCTACCTTCAGGCCCACTTACTTACATAGAGCCATATGATGATGTTGTTCCAGCTATATTTTTATCTACCTCTCAATCAGAGAATGAGCCTTATGCATTCGGCGGTATGCAAGAAACAAAAGTCCAAGCTAAAGCTGTAGTCATAGCCGAAGACACTTACCAGTTAGATGGGGTTTTATCTATTTTTATGGATTCTATAGACGAAACAATAACTCCAATTCCTATGGCAGATTACCCCACAACAGAACTGGGTGATCTAAAAGGAAACACTTACAGCTATACAGGAACAACGAATGATCATACAGGACAAATTAATTTTTATATTAATAAAGTAAGAACATCTAAACTAAGCGATAGGACGAGAAGAGAGTTAGCTAATGAGCTTTATATCGGATTTATTGATTTTGATATAGATCAACACAGATTTAGATTCCAATAATTTCACATTTTAATAATAAAACTGTAAACAAAAGAAAGAATCTTTAATTATGGCCAGAAACAGAGTAATTTATCAATCAGAAGCATTATTCATCAACAAAGACGCAAGCCTTTCAGGTGGGTATAAGCAATTAGAGCGTGTTCAAAGCGCTAACTATAGTTTTTCAATCAATCGCCAAGATATCAACCAGTATGGTCAGCTTGGTAAACTCGACAGTATTCAACTAGATGCTCCGACTGTAAATGCAGATTGTAGCTACTACGTAACTGATGGATTTACCGAAAGAGCATTGGGCTTTTTCGTCCAAACTTCAAATCTTTCCTACGCAGAGGGTGGATTTGTCTCTGGTCACCTTGCTGATGGATCTGGAAGAAACTTAATTATTCTTACTACCCCAGAGGGAACGGATGCAGATTTACCAGATAGGGTTTCTGATCAAGCCGCAAACAGCACAATTGGAGTCGGAAACTGTTATCTTTCTGATTATTCAGTAGAGATGGCTGTGGGGTCTATACCTACAGCTTCTGTATCTTTTGACGCTTTAAATATTAATTCTGACAGTCAAGCAGGTATTATTTCAAGTCCAGCGATTCATCCTGTAAATGGAACCGCTCTTACTGATAATGTCGATCTGCCTAATGCAATAACTGGTCAAGGAAGTATCGCAGCACTTCGCCCAGGAAACATCACTGTAGATATTTCTACTTTTGATGGTATTCCGTTAGCTGATATTGGAACTACCGCAAGTGGAGCACATGTTCAAAGTGCAAGCCTTAGTGTTCCAATGAGCCGAAGCACTCTTGAGCGTCTTGGGAGTAAATCTGCTTACGCTCGTAGTGTTGATTTCCCTATTCAAGCAACTCTCTCTGTTAGCGCAATCCTTAATGAAGTTGAGGACTCTAACCTAGCAGATATCGTTGACGATGAAGTAGAGAAAAATGTCACACTAACTCTAAAAGATGACGCTGGTACTCCCGCTGTTATTTACACCTTAAAAGGAGTTTCTTTCGATGGTGAGTCTATCTCTTCGTCAATTGGATCTAATAAGAGTGTTGATTTAACCTTTAGCACTTCTGTTGGTGGTCCTAGTGACACTACTCACGGAGTGTTCATGAGCGGATCTTCAACTACAGCCGTTTAATAATCGATGAAGTTTGAACCTAAGAAAAAACTAGATTCTCCCACGCCTAAAGCCAAAAGCTACGCTAATATTAAGAGAGATTTTAAAACTATTATCCAACTTAAAATTGCGCTTAGACGTATAGGCGAGAAACAGTTAAAAGCTTTCGCAGAAAAATATAATATCGCTTACAGCGATGAAAGTGAAATTGCCGATAAAGCAAAAGCCAAATATTTAAAATGAGTGATTTAAAAAAGAAAACTAGCGCCAAGCCTAAATCTGTTGCTAAAAAAGAAACAGCCGAAGCACCTAAAAAAGAAGCTCCTAAAGCGATTAAGAAACCTTACAGGGAAGCTTTAGCTGACTTAAAGGCAGATTATCTTGCTGCTGTAGCCGCTGACACCAAAAAGGCAGATTCTCTTCGCGCTAAATACAAAGAGGATAAGAAAGCTCTCAAGGCTTCTTATTAAATATAAGTCACGCCAACTCCACTGGCATCAATACCACCCAGTTGTCTGGGTTGAGCTTGGTATATATTATACTGCGCGGATAGCTGTGTGACTCTATCCATGCAATCGCTGGCTAGTCCTCTGTACACTTTTGACACCTCATTGCGATTAACGAACGTAACAGCGCTTTCTCCGTCTCGTAGTGACAATACATTGTCTCCACTAGCAGTGGACGTTGTGATGCCTCTAAGGGCGTTTCTCGCTTGCTTATTGTAGTAATTGGAAAGGTATAGTTCTTTTAACACAGCTTGAGCCTCAATATCCATTAATCCATAAGTTCCTGAAGCTTCGGCTCCACTAAAATTGGTATACAAGTAAGTGTTTACTTGTCCTAGATTTTCAAACAACCAACCACTGACATTAGATACAGTAGCAATTCCTGTGTCACCATCAAACTCTGTGACAACAATTCCTGAAGCGAGATCTTCTAATACGTTCGGCATATAGTGTATTACACTAGCTTTTAGTATTTTAACTATCTAACCAATCAAGAAGTTCTTTATGATCTGGATTATTTGGGTCTAGCTCAATAGCTGGAACTGGTTGGGGCGCTGTAGCGATATTACCTCTGCTTTTATATCTATTAAATTCTTTGATAATATTGTCTCTTACAACTGATCTATCATAGTAAGGATTCACTCCTACCTTCCTAGAGAAAGCTTGTAAATCTGCCTTACTCATTTTGTTTAACTTGTCTTTTAAAACCTCTAAATCGTTAGTCCCAAAAGAGTTAGTTTCCCCAGTGCCAAAAATAACCTCAATTTCCTGCATAACCTCTTTATAACGAGCGGTGCTAGTTTCTCCGTTCTCTCTAAGTTCTTCTAATTCCTCTAAAAGACCTTTCTTAGCAGGTTTCTCTTGCCCTGTAGTTACTTCTTCGAAAGGGATTTCTTTGTTTTTAGCTGTTTTCTTTTTAGCCATACAATATTATATACACTTAATTAATAAATTACAAAAAAAAAGCCGCTCCCGAAGGAACGGCTTTCTTTATAAGTGATAGGGTTGTATTAACCTCCCTTAACAAGTCCGAGGAGAACACGGTTGTCGAGGACAACTCGTCCTTCTTCAAGCTGACCGTAGTAACCAATCTTGTTCTGACGAACGCTATACTGGTCATCTGCGACGAGATTAAGCTCGCTGCTGCTATCTGGATCAGTAGCAACAACACGCATAAGTGAATCGCGAGTACGATCAACACCGACGATGATCTCGTCAGTTGCACCTGCAAATACAGCGGAACGCGCATTTGCATCAGCAGAATCTCCATACACAGAGTATTTTTGAGATCCAGCAGCAGTGTCAAAGATAGTGTTAAACTTCTCTCCTTTACCCATCTCGTTGAATTCCAAGATGTTTACACCCATGAAGCTGTCGAGACCTGCATTCTGATAAAGCTCGTTGCGGAGTTGCTCTGGAGCAGCAAGAACAGTAGATTCAGTTGTGTCAGGCACAGCAGTGGTGTTTACAGGATTGTAAGCCATTGCGCGGATACTTCCAACAACCTCTGGAGAACAAATGAGATCAGTAATCCCACGGGTACGAGTAGTGGGAGTTCCACCAATCCAAGAGGTGTTAATACGCTTCGCAAGAGTCATGAGCTTATTGAAATCATCAATGAGAACAGTGTCTGCGGTAGCAGTTCTGAAGATTTGCCTTTGGTTCAAGTTGGGAGAACCTTTAATTTGAGCACCTGCAAGAGAAGTCATAAGAAGAGAGGCAGAAGTGCGCTCTTGCTTAAGAAGAATCTCTTGGGCAACACGGGTAAAGGTTTTACCAACAACATCCATGCGGCTCTTTGCTGCGTAGCGGCGGTCAAAATCGACAGCGGCATCAAGAGTGTAAGTAGCCAACTTAAGCTCGGAAGCTGTAGGAAGCACTTGGTTACTTGGAAGACCACCTGCGTGACTTTGACTCCAAACTCTGACGTAATCTTCGTCAGCGATGTCGTAGTAAAGATCAAGCGGGATGCTTGGGTTGTCATCCGCATCAAATTGAAGCGAATTGAAAAGGTTGCTAACAGTAGGAGCGTTGTTGAGAACTTCGGCCAAAACTGGTCCGATGAATTCAGCAAGTGCTACTTGAGCCTCGTATGCAACAGTGCGATTACGAGAAGCCATAGCTTTTACAAGCTCGACTTGTTCTGGAGTTCTTTTTAAAGTAATTTTCATGTTATAAAGTCCTTTCTAAGTATTAGTTGCAGTTAAACGAGATAACGATGTAATCACCAGAGAACTGATCAGTGGTAGGACCAACGTTTGCACGGGTTCCTGTTCCAAGAACATGTCCAAAGACTTTATCCTCATCAACTAAATCACCAGTGGTAATAGTCGCAGCAGTAACAGTAGCAAAACCAGTGATTTTACCAGCGTTAGAAGAAAGCTTAATCCTATTTCCTGGGGCATAGCTAGTGAGAGGTCCGTCGAAAGCAGACGAAGCTAAAGTGAAAATACCTTTAGTTGCGATAGGAACAGCTTGCCCTGGGAGCATTGCTTGGAGTTCCTCTTGCTTTTGTGGGTTATAGAGCAGCTTCTCGCCGTTCTCGTCGTTTTTAGCGGTCTGATAGAGAGTCATGCCGATAGCATGATCTTCGTTAGCAGCGCCTGTAACTTTAATATTAACTTCAGGATACATCTCTGTAGTTCCAAGGAACGGATAGTTGGTGTTACCCAAGTAGCTGTTCGTTTGGTAAGTTACAGGATCGTTATCGAAGTTACCGTCCGACACCTTCACAAATACGCCAGCATCGCCAGCGCCTGTTCCAGTGGTGCTGTCGAGAACATCACTATCAATGATAGAGTACATGTTCACGACATCGTGATCAGAGTATTGTCTGAATGGTAGAATACGTAATGCCATAATTTTATTTTGTTAAATTAAGAAATTTCAATGTTGTCCCGAGAGAAAGCTGATTTAAACTTATCTCGAAGAGAGGGTTCGCTAGATGCAACAGTCTCATTTGCATTAGAGACTTCTGCGTCTACAGGTTCAGCAGCATCAAGAGCTTCTTCAATTTCAACTTCTTCAACAGAAGCTTTAGAAAGCTTTTTCGCTACTTCTTCATCAATACGAGCTTGAATTTTAGAATTAAATTCTTCTTGGACTTCTTTGTTTTTATTTTTCCAAAGAATATCGAGTTTAGAAGCGAAAGCTTCGTAAGAAGCATCATCATCTAAAGTTTTCAATTCAGAGGCAAGAAACTCACGATCTTGATCATCAAGTTCGAATTTCTCGTCAATTTGGTCCATACGAGTGTTAAATGAAGCAATAGCTTTTTGAGCTTTTTCCTCATTTTCATAACCAGAAATACGCTCGCTAGCGTCTCCCAGTTTTTCCTCAAGCGCCTTTACAGAAGCTTTAAGGTCTTCGTATTCTTTAATTTTATCTTCTTTTTCCAATCTCTCTGCTTCGAGATCCTTACGGTACTGTTCGTCCCGTTGACGGATTGCATCAGCAAAGGTATCAGTCATGGAAGCGACAGCTTCCTTTGAGAATTTCTTCTCATTTAGAAGATCCTTCAATTCATTTAGAGTATTTTCAAGTTCCATATCGATAATGTTCTTTTGTGTGTTTACATTTAAATTATTATTTTGTGAAATTTTATCCCTCTTATCATTTATAAATATTTGAGTTTTTTCAGGAGGCTTCGAATATAAGCCCTTCACATCTGCTGCTGGATTTAAGGTATAAGCAATTCCTAATGGGTATATATCACCCATGATTAATCTGTTTATAGTTTCTCCTTTGTCGGTCTTTCCATTACCGCCATAACTTCTTAAATTACCTTGTAACTTAGCTATTTCTTCAGGGTCAGATATAATTCTGGCTTCACTTAATTTATCGCTACCGACAGCTAAAACATAACTATTAAATCCAACTTCCCAACTAGCAGAAACTTTTTGATATTTATCACTTTCTGAATCTAAAGAATTTTTTACTAAATTAGTGAAATTTGGGTTTATTGTCTTATACAAAACAGCTCCCAAAGAGATATTGAAAGGCTCTTTAATAGTTTTCACCTCTTCTTCCCCCATCAACTCGCTAGACCCAAACTTGCTGTAACCAGCAGAAACAATATGTCCAACAATCTTTTGTTTATCATGCTCTATATTTGTAGGCTTATGGATAAACTTGTCAGTATATCTTATGGCTGTAGATGTGTCCATCCCATCGCCATTTTTGTTAAATTGATTAATTACCGCAGCATTAAATGCGACACCCATCAAATCTACGTTTTCATCGTAGTTGATGTTATCAGGCACTAAAGGAGCTAGATTTTCCAAAGAAGCTTTAGAAATCAAAGAAGCCTCGCTAATTTCACAAGAAATTAAAGGAGCCTGAAATGTTGTTGTATACTTATACTCCATCGCTATATTTTTTAGCCGCGATATCAGTAAGTAGTTGAGCGTAGCTCTTTTTGTCAGACTTTTCCTTCTTCATGTCTCCACCGCCATATCCTGCATCAGACTTTTTCTTCTTTTTGCGGAGCATTTCAAAATCTTTTTTATCGATCTTTCCGTCTTTATTTTGATCTAAACCAGACTTCTGTTTTTCAGACATTTCAGCTTCCATCTTCTTTTTGCCGTTTTTGTAGCCAGC
>TARA_R100001463_G_scaffold35356_2_pt1 | contig 21004 bp, 16 predicted proteins | sample TARA_R100001463 | Tara Oceans TARA_R100001463 (sample SAMEA2622242) | marine metagenome | biome: marine biome (ENVO:00000447); feature: deep chlorophyll maximum layer (ENVO:xxxxxxxx); material: "saline water (ENVO:00002010), including plankton (ENVO:xxxxxxxx)" | depth 40 m
GTACTACTTAGCATTACAACACTTGGTTCAATGTGATATACGGTCTACGCCTTTTATCACAAAGATGTTTACTAATCTTGCTTTGTTAGATAATAACTTTCCTATGAAAATACCTACAAAACCTCAATTCGACAAGGTGGATTATGAGGGTGCAAATGTTATGGAAGTAGAAGCCGGTTTATACGAGAACGTAGGCATCTTAGATGTCAAGGCTATGTACCACAGTAACGCATCCCTTTACAATATATCTTGGGATACCTTAGATGAAGATGGTCAAGATTGTGGTAACGGTACTAAGTTTAACCTTGAAAGTAAAGGGTTGTTAGTAAACCAAATGGACTATATGACAGAACTAAGAAATAAATTCAAGGCACTTATGAAATCAGATAAAGAGAACTATGATAAGTGGGATACTATGCAATTTGCTTGTAAATCTTTAGTAGCATCTATGTATGGTGTGGCGGGAGATGCTAAGTACGGTCTGTACAATCCCGACATAGCCGCCGCAATCACATATACTTCTAGAGAAACACTAAACACTCTTAAAAAAGAAGCGGAAGCCTATGGTTTCAAAGTAATATATGGTCATACAGATAGCGTATTCGTTGTCATACCATCACCTCAAGAGGGCGTAGATGCACTTAAGAAAATAAATGCTAATATGTCTCCTATAGAGACTGAGTTTGAGAAATGGTGTTCGTCTATGATTCTTATGGCTAAGAACAGGTATGCGGGTAATGTTTTGTGGACGGATGGTAATTACCATGACCCTAAATTATATGTAAAAGGTATAGAAATGAAACAATCAAGAATGCCGCAGGTTATGAAACAATGTATGGAAGATGTTATAGGCGGAATCCTATCCTCTAATAGTGAGGAAGTAGTTACTGATAAACTAAGTAGTATTATCTTAAAAGTAATTAACAAAGAAGTAGACGCTAATGATTTATGTATGAAAGGTAAATTAGATAGGGATTTAAGTGAGTACAAAGTATTGTCCGGCACAAGTGCGGGTGCGGCATGGGCTAACGAATACTTAGGTAAGGGCTATAGAAGCGGCTCTTATTTTAAAGTAACTATCAATAGTGATGGTAAATACATAGCGTTTGATGACCCTAGTGATATAGAGGGTTTGTATGAGATTGGTTATAAAAACCTAGTAGAAAGATTCATTATTAAAAAGGTAGAGCCTTACTACACTATGATGAAGTGGGATATGCAACCTTTAGATAATGCTTTAAGAGGCCTAAGTGGTCTAAATTGGCTATAATAACCTTTATAGTCGTAATAGGATATGTGATAATATGTCAAGAAAGAGTGATGCAAAAATAACAGGTAGAGTTAATAAGATTGAAGAAGAATTTCATGGGTTCGCTAATGCGGTAGCGGCAGACTTAATGAAGTTACATCACTTAGTATATTCGTTTTTAGACGCAGAAGGTAAATTACAAAACTTAACTTGCGGTCACTGTCAAGAACAAGTTATGCGACCTAACTTACCTAATTTAGACCAAAGCGATAATTGTCCTTCTTGCGGTAATGATTTAATCAAGGGAGTACAAACAAAAATAGAGGCTTGGGATAATGGCGAAGAGGAATAGAAACATTTTGTGGGTTAGACCTGTTTTAGACTATATGTCTAAACAGACAGGGATAAAAAGTTATAATGAAATTATTAATGAAACTAAATTATTATCTAGAGAGAACAAAAATAAAGTACTAAGACAATCAAGAGTTTGCCCTACGCCTAGAGTTTTCCAACAAGTAGTAAGAAGTTTAAAAGAAATAAAAACAATTAGATTAGATGCCAATACAATGTGTTATAAATATATCCCAATAGACCAATTAGAATTGAAAGAAGAAACTAAAAACAGACATAATTAGGTGAGATAAATGACAAAGACATCATCATATTCTCCTAGCGACGAACTAACTCTAAGAGTTAGTAAATCATCTTTGATGACATATATGATGTGTCCTAGAAAATACTATTGGAATTATGTTGCTGACCTTCCTAGACCACCTGCATCAGAAGCGGCAATACGTGGTGGGTTAGTACACACTGTTATGGAAGAAGGTTTATTACAAGGCCCAAACCAAATCAATATTACTGCTGAAAAATTAGGTATCTTAGAAGACCCTGCTATAGACTCTTTATCTATGTTGATACACCAAATAGCACACGATTTAGATGGTATGGAAGTTATAGAATCAGAAGTTAAACACGAAATACCCGAAGAATATGAAGGCGAAGATATTCTTTGGGTTGGTATTATAGACGGATTAATTAAAACAGGTAACGGTATCAACGCAATAGTAGAATTAAAAACAGGTAAAATGAATCTAGGCAAACTTGCTAGGACTAGGAAAGAATTACTGTATTACTACAGGTTATTAGAATTAATGGGTAATTACGAAACTCCTACTCATTTCTTATACATATCTCCCGATTATGAGTATGACCCAAATGATAAGTTATTACTAGAAGGAAACAAGCGTGGCAAAAAGGTTTGGGTCGGGGCTGAACAAGGAATAGCGATTTTAGAACCAATAGGAAAGCGAAGTATAAATGCTTTTACGGAATCTTTAAAGGATACTATAGCCTCGTTAAGAATCCAACAATGGCCTATGAATTGGAGTGACTATTTCTGCCCATTGTGGTGTGAGTTTTGCATGAATTGTGAGGCTGAATTAACGGGAAGTATAAAAGAAGGTGAATGGTTATGATACAGATAATAAATATAGGAAAACTAACAAACGATATGCAATTTAATATAGATTACAGTCCTCTACTAGAAATAGCGGGTACTGTTTTATTACTAGGCGGTATGTATTTAGCATACAACCTACAAAAACTAAAAGGGGTATTACAATGAAGATAAAAGTAACTTGCGAAAATTGTGGTAACGATGATGATTGGGAAGACTTTGAAGAAATGGTACAAGTAAATGCACAAGAAGGTTCTATACCTAGAGTAATTCTAGTAGGAAACTGTCAATGTGGACACAGACAAGAAATAGCAGATATTACTAATGAGTGATGCCCTATGCTTATTAATTTTCCAAGAGAGATAGGGCTTCGCCGTAATATTTGCGATAGTCGTAACGAATACGATACATACGTCAATAAACTAAACGGTAAAGCATCTTGTTATACTAGCCTATATTCTTTCGGCTCTACCCACCCTACTAGGTCATGGAAGATGGACATTGATTCTGTCATCATAGACCGAGCGTGGTGGGATTTTGACATCGTCGAGGGGGGTAGCCTAGCCGACGTAAAGAAGGACGTTGGAACGCTTCTAAATAGGCTTAACGGCGATGTTCGTTTGGTCTTTACAGGCAGGGGTTTTCACGTCCATCAGTTGTTTACTAAGCCTGTCACGGGAACTGCAATAGCAAAGCACGTAGATAGATACGAGCGTGAGGTAGCAACAGGATTGTCTACTTTAGACGGCGTAGGCCATCCACAAAAACTTACACGCATTCCCGATACTTTTAACCCTAAAAGAAATAAGTGGGCAGTAAATATAGATGCTAGGTTGTTTAGAGATAACCCACTAGGTTTTGATATACCTACTAAACCCCTGTTAGAAAATAAAGAACTAGACCCATTTACAGGAGACACTGATTTAGGTATTTCTTTTAAGCAAAAAGAATTTAATATATTACAATGGATTGCTGAAAATCCTGTACAAGAAGTAGCGTATGAGTTAGGTGATTTTAACGGAGACATAGGTACTATAGACCAAGTACCTATCCCACCTTGCTTGAGTAAGGCTATCGCACACGAAAACCCTAGACATCATGTGAGAGTTGCTTTGGCTCAACACTTAGCAGAAAACCTAAGATGGTTTGCTAATCCACAAAGTCTAGATAGACAACAGAAAAATGAAATTGCTGATAAGATGGTAAAGTTTATGTCTACTTTAGGTTGGAGAGATTTTAACCCACACGTATCTTTAAAACATATAAACAGTATGATGGATTATGAGAATACGCCGTCATGTTCATGGCTACAATCTAGAGGAATGTGTACAGGCCCATGTTGGAGAGATGACGGAACAAGAAGAGATTAGTGTACCCTTTAAGTAGTCTACTCTTAGTGTACGGTTTGTGCTTCTAGTAGACGATAGAGAGAACCCTAAAGTAATTAACAAAATACTTATGAGAATGGGCGATGCTAAACAAGATGAGAAAGGTTTGGCTAAAGTAATTAGAATGAAAAGTGCTGATTATAGAATGGGTACTTGGGGTATAGAAGCAAAAGAAATCAATGATTTGTATAGGTCTATTATGGGGTATGGTAGAAGTCGTACAATTGTAGCACAACTCAAAGATTTACAAGATGCGGTAGAGAATCCTTTCTTAGTAGTGTACGGTACTAAGTTTAAACCTTACATACCTAGTGGTAGACCAACGGCTAGATTAATGGCTATAGAGAATGCTAGAATGAAAAAAGTAACTCAGCAATTTAAGATGACTTTCTACCAAAGATTCCCTAAGATAAGATATATGGAATTAAACAGTATGGATGATTTTGTAGATTGGTTAATTATTAACCATACACAAATTAGTTTAAAGGAAAAAATAACATTCAAAGATTTACCACAAGATATCCAAACAGAACTAAAAAATAATGACTACGACCCTAAAGTTATAGTTCTTAGTTCTCTTAGCGGTATTACTCCTAAACACGCACAAGACTTGTTAAATAAGTTTGGTAGCATACCTAAGATACTACACTCAAGAACTACACAAAAATCTCTTATGGAGATAGAAGGTATTGGTAGAGAAAAGGCTAAACGTATTTTAAGCCTAAGAGAAACTTATCAAGAGTAAGTAGTAAAAGTATTAGTAGTTGCTCTAGAATGACCGGACGCTCTATTTAGTGTTACTTCTGTATCACTTAAAACTACTGAGTTATAATCAGAACTATCGTTAGTAGAACCCGCTACTCTTTTTATTTCTATCGTTAAAGTATTTCCTGCTACTTCTGCACCTACAACTTTGTTAGAGAATAGAGAGTTATAAGAATTATTTAGATTTGCGTTTATCAAAGTAGTTTGTGACTTACTATTTCCGTTTTGGTCGCAAGTTACTGTAACAGTTAATTCTGCTATGTTACTACTCGGTTGATTAACGGCGTGTGTAATGTAACTATTTATACTTATATCATTAGTCTTTATGTCTCTAGGTATTTTTACCTTTAATTTAGCAGTAGTAACATTTACAGGAGTATTACTATCTTCAGTAAACCCAATACCCGGAAATGATATTCCGTCATCGGTAATAGTAGCAGTACCGCCTGTAGGTTTTAAATCTACAGAAGCATCTATTCCTCTATTACTACTAGGTACTGCGTTAGGTCTTGTTTGTCCTAGTATAGAAAACTCACTAAAACTATTGTTATCATCTCCTAATCCTATTCTATTAGTAATATTACCATAAGTAGTAGAACTCATAGTATTAATATTATTATCTTGCGTAAAACTTAATCCCGTAGAACCACTAGTTTCGGAAGAAGGAACTGTAGTACTTTGGCCTTGCCCACCTACATTATTAGAATTACTTACTGTACTAGTACTTGTTGTATTTTCTGTAGTAGGTAAACTTAATACAGGCGGGGGATTAGGTTGAAATACAGGGTTGTTTGCAGAACTAAATAAGAACTGTTCTACTGTAGAAGTATTTAGTGATTCATCATTAATTAAAGTTAGAGATACTTCTTCGTCAGCCATACTTACACGCCAATTTATTTTTTCTATAGTAAGTATTTCATTACTTAAATCTAAAGATTTATCTGTATAGGTTACATAGGTAGCCGGACGATATTTCATATCTTTACATATATGTACTCTAGGTGCGTAGTATTCTTGTCTAGGTGCATCAAACATATGAAACTCACCAAAAATCTTTCCGCCTAATGGGAAGATACTGTTATCATTATAATCTGAACCACTTCCATCAGCACTTAAATTAATATCGTGTATAGAATTACTGTTTCTAACAATATTAGCGTGTGTAGGGTCGCCACATCTATGTCTTAGTAATGCTCTACAGTAATCAGTATTAACGGAGATTACTATTTTAGCACCGGAAATGCTACCATCATTAGACCAATATGTTTTAGGTATAGGTATTTCATAAAAACCATTACCTTTTACATCTACTGAGCCATAATTATTAGTAGTAATATCCTGCGTTACCTTTTCCCTAGCATCACTGTAAGCATAATCTACCATATATACAGTAAATACTAAGTCATCAATACTTACTCCCGCTTGGTTGGGTTTGATAGCGACAAACATTCTCATATCTTCTCCTGTAGTTTCACTAACTAAAGGACATCTATTAGCAACATCTACTACTTGTACCGCATAAGCAATACTTTTAGCACCATACCAATAAAAGTTATTACTCCAATTTACACTTCCGTTATGGCTACTTGTTTGGCTATATTTACTGTCTCCGTATCTATGATAAATATCAGTACTAGTTTTCATATTACCATCTAGTGCGTTTTGCGTTCCTGTAAATAACGCTCCGCCCGAACCTAACCTAGTCCAATATTGATAAGAGTTACTACTACCTATTTCTCCGTTGCCATGAAACGCTATGTAAGGGTCGGCTATGTATCCGTATCTACCTGTGTGTAGCATTTTGTCTGCTACATTTACGGTTAAAGTATCTTCTAAATAACTATCTTGTCTAGGAGTTACATTTAAGACTAATTTAGATGTTTTGTTTTTGTTGTATTCTTTTTGTGCTATTTTTAATGCTTCTAAAGATTGTGTTATTTGCGGCATTTGTATTACTTTCCAACTTGTAGAATCAGTTAAATTAGTTGCGGGGTAATCTATAAAAGATTTGCTTTGGTCATAGAATACTCGTACATTACTAATCTGCCCACTTACTTCTGACTTAAAACTATTTTTCTGTACATTTAATCTATCAAAAGATACACCGCTATTGTATTTAGGTCTATAAGATAATCTACCATCTCTACCTGCAAGCCAAGAAAAACTAGTATGGTGATTGTTTGTTGTACCGAAACCACTACTTTTACTAATATCTTTAGTTATATTTAGTAAATTTTGAGAATTAGCGTTAAGTGTAGAACCATAATTATCTATGTTACTAGTACTACCATCGCTAGTCATATTGTTTGTCAAGGGAATATTATTAATATCGTACATCAAAGGTAGTTTTACCGGCGCTCGCCAATTATACAACAATGACGATAACCACAAACTTCTAAATTTATCACTATCGTAATATGTACCGCTACTTTTACTTTCTACTCTACCTTCTAAGTGCATTAGCATTCTTAAAGCAAATTGATTACTTACGGTACTATTAACTGTAATGTTATCAAATCTATCTTCTGTATTAGTTGTATCGTCTTTTAGTAAAATAGCGACAGTAGAGCCTACAGTAATATTATTTGTATCTATATAGGTCATAATGCTTTGTTCCAAACCACTACTACTACTTGTAGCACTTTCAAAAGTATTTTCTATCGTAGCATCTACAGTTTTTATACCACCTAGTTGTTTTGGTATTTTCCATGTATCAGCATTTGCCCATGTTCCGGTAACTAATAATCTATCTTGTCTTGTAGTACCACTATCATCCCATTCGGTTACTTGTACTATTTTATGTTTAGTCGTATCTCCTAGAATAGTAGTTCTAAATATCATCATACCTGCTTTTGCTCCCCACTCTAAAAATGTTTTAGCACCATTAATAGAATCTGTGCTTATTTCTGTGTGGTCTGCGGGAATTGTTGCTCCTGTCATAGAGCCTGTACCACCTGCCGAAACTTTTTGATTAACGCCCGCAGTATATTCTGTTTCTTGTTTCATAGACCATGTAAAGTAATAATCTTTATCTGTGTTAACTGTACTGCCGTCATCTTTTTGTCTAGCCATAATTCTACCGATACCGGAATCATCAAAAATAGTTAAATCATCTACCATAATACCTGCATCTCCTACACTTATACCGTTGTCTACTGAAAATACGGTACTATCTATTAATGTAGCATCGCTAATAATTCTAAATTGATTTTCGTGTTGTTTTAAACCACCATCAACATTTTTGTAGGTAGGGGTCGCTTCATTATAATAGTTATCTATTAACGAAACAAAACCTCTAGTTTGTGTATCGTAATCTACTAAGTTAGTGTTGCCGCCGGCTACTTGCCCTACTTTACCACCGTTAATAAAAGTATTAAGGTTAAAGAAAGGGGAAGTATCTATAACTAAAAACGCTCCGGCTTTATCTTCCCAATCATGATATTTAGTTAAAGTATCCGATTCCGAACCTGTTATTGGGGCAAACCTTAACCCACCTATTTTTCCAAAAGTACCATCACCATTCGACTCAGTTCCTTTCGAAGTTCCTGCTCCACAAGTAAATACAGTAGGGTCAGTTACAGTAATTTGATAATGACCATCGTGTAGATTACTATTATAAATATGTACATAATCTCCTGTGCTTAGACCATGTACTGCTTGAGTAGTAACTTGTAAAGCGCCACTACTATCAGCAAAAAGTAATGTGCTTGTATGCACGTTATCATAATCTACGGGTTTTGACATTGGGCCTGTAGTAGATATATCGGATACAGGATTTACATTTTCGATAAGTATATCTTCTCCTATTTTTAATTCAGTAAATTTATCTACTTGTCCATTAGATTTAAATTGGTCTGTAAAATATAAAGTTGGTTTATAATTTTGGAATATAGGAGATGCTAAACCAAAATCTGTTTTTCTAGACTCGCCATCAGCGTTTGCTTGTCCGTTGTTTCTCATGTCTGCCCATAATAACCACAAATGTTTATAGTCATCTGATATGTCACATATTTTAAGTGTGGCTATGTCTGCTAAACCACTAGAGGACGCAGTAATAGGTACATTTAAAAATTGACAACCTATTAAATAATAATTACTTCCTACATTAGCAACTCCTTTGTAGATAAATTTAACATACTTATATGCTTGTGGGCTTGTTCCGCTTGTAGTAATTTCTGCTACCCCACTTCTTTTACCTGCTACATTTAAAGTATTATACAAAGTTACATCTATTTGTACGCTTGTAGAATTAGCAAGTATACTACTTTGTACTCTACCTTGTGCTTTCGCAAGCCTATTTATTTGACCATACCTATATTGAAACCATAATGACTTAGGTAAATCCGCCATCCATTTTGTATGTAAATTTCTATACTGTACTAATGTGTGGTTACTTGACGCAGGAGTTAATGTAGCACCTGTATCTTTTTGCCAAGAATATCTATTATTGCCGGAAAGTAAAGTTGAGTTTACATAATTTCCTTTATCAAAAAAAGCATAAGGTCTATCAGTAGTTACTACCCATAAAAAATTAGTAAACCAATTTACGGCATTACTATTTACAAAGTAATTATATATTCTTTTTACGTTTACTACTTTATGTCTACCTCTAACAAGAGAATTAAGAATGTTTCCTGTCTGTATAGTACTAGTATTATCATCTTGAGAATTAACGTATATGTAATCCCCTATATTTAAAGAAGGGTCTGCATCCATATAAAAATTATAAGTATCTGTAGTAGGGTCATTAGCCGTAGGATGAGAGTCTTGAAACGTGTCATATTGAGGAAAAGAAAACATATTTGTAGCACCACTATAAACTGCGCCACTATAGTTATTAATCATGACTATTTTTGCCGTTTCGGGAGTATAAGTAAGACCATCAAAAAATAACAACTGATTACCGTTATGGTGAGACAAATAACTACTACTTACTGCGGCAGGAGAATCAAATTTAGTTTTAAGGGTAATGTTAGATGTAGTAGTATTATAAGCAGAAATATTTGAATTTGCTATTTTAAGAGCAGTACTATCTATACTGTATGCGGTTGTAGCGTGTTGAGCCCCTATTTCTATATAACTTCTAAGTGTACCGCTTGTTCCACTAGCCCAAGAACCATCTAATCCTTTACCAAAACCTAAAATATCTATTCCTTCATAGTAGTGGTGTAAATTATTTGGGCCAAATTCAGTATCTTCATTGTTATACATTTGTATAGGAAGACCGCTATACAATTGCATTCTTTGGTTACTTTCTTCTAAGTAACTATTACCCGAATTAAAACCAATACTTTTATCTAAAAGTTTTAATTGCTTAGTACCTAAATACATCATTTCTTTATATCCTTCTGTTTCTGTTAACCAATAAGGAACTTCTGTACCGTATTCAGTAGGTATAGATTCTTGTCCTATATCCCAAACAGGTAGTTGTGTATCTAATAACGCCGTTCTATCATTAGCGCTTATTTTTATTTCTCTACCTGCCCTTACCCCCTCACTTATAGTAAAGTCGGTAATTACCCCTCTCCATATAGGTCTATCTATTCGGTTACTTTCATCCCCAAATAATAATACTTCCCAATTAGAAGGGGTAGATGCGGAAAATAAATTTTTAAGTTTGTTGTGAGCATAGTCACTATCGTCTTCTCCGTATGTATTATCTACATCAGTATCTTCTGCGTCGTCATATAAAGTAAAACCACATCTACTAAACCCATTATTAACAAGACTTAATTGTAAATTACTTATAGGCGCTTCTGCTACTCTATCTGCGTGTTTCATGTGGTCGCTTAGCGGTCTAACTAAACCTACTCTATCAATCATACAAAACAAAGTACTATGGTTTTCATTTGTACTACTTTCTATTTGCCAACCATACATACTTGCGGCAGTAGGTGTACCGGACATACTTAAGCCCGAATGTAATAATTCTCCATCACAATATACATCGTATTCGCTATTACTATAATCCATTACAAAATCAAAGTCAAGCCAACAATCATCATTAACTATATTTTGGTCTGTATCATTTCCTACATAAGCCCCACCAAAATAGTCATAAGTATATGCCCTACCCGAACTATATTTAGCATTATACCATTCATATGTAATTGCAGGAGTGCCGGTAAACCCTTTACTATTTGTTAATGTGGTAGCGGCATATCCTATTTTAAAAGTAATTTTAGGCGGAGAACCTGCACCGGAAGTTGTACCTATAAAAGACCGGAAGCAAACTCTAGCAGTAAACACATCGCCGTCTAATTTACTATTTAGGCTACCATCATAAGAAATAATAGGGTTGTTATTGTTAGCGTTGGTGTGTATAACCAAGAAAGGTTTACCGCTTGGAGATTTAACAGGATGGAATAAATTAAGTGGAGTAGTAGTCTCAGTAAATGTTAATGTTTCTCCTTGCCACACGCCTGTTATATTTGCGAAAGATGTTTCTCTAACTTTACCGCCACCATCTAAAGAGCCACCACTATTAAAAGCACCGGCTTTTTTAAGAGCGTAATTAGTATTAGTAAAATCACTACCATCAGTAGTATAATATGCTTCCATATTTTCTCTACCATATGTAGCATCTATTGTACCCGTAGAGACTAGATACCTACCTAGTGTATTATACCCATTACAAAATAATTGATACCCATTTATATCTGTACCACTTAGCCCACTATCTGTACCTTCGTTATATTTACTTCTGTTTGCATTAGTATGCCCATCGGGATATTGTAACTGCGACTTTCCTTGATATCTATAATGTTGTTGTCTAATAGTATCATTACTTGCGAATTCAAAACTACCTTTATTTTTAAGGTATTTATTAGTAGTTGTGCTTACGTGAGTAGAACCTAATCTGTTTCTGTCTGTAACAGACCATCTAAATCTAGGATTTAGTGTGGCCTCTCCGTTTAACATATTACCGTGATGACTATTTTTATCGTCATAAGTATTTGCTACGTTAGGAGTATTAGAATCATCCGGTAAAGCCCTAGCGCCTAAGAAATCATCATAATAGCCGGCAAGCCATATTTGATATTTACTTGTTACGGGTCTTACCATTTTATCATCTCTCTTATACTGTATTCAAATTAATGTTTATACCCAAGCCACCTGCGCCTTGACTAATTTGTGCTAGTATTTCATCCGCTACTTGTCTTGTTGTCATACCATTAAAGTTATTTGTCATGATAACTTCTGTATTATTTATAAGGTTCTCAACTCCTGTTTGTTGCACTTGCTTTATTAAATCTCCTGTTAGATTATTAGCACTCATACCATAAAATAATTCTTCTCTAGCGTTAGAAAACTTTTGTATAGCATCTGTAGCGAGTTCCCATGACTTTGCTTCATTTACACCACTACCATCTTCTTTCTTACCAAATAATTCTTCATATTCTATTCCTGCTTCTTTTAGATACTCTACTAAACTAGCATCATCTACTATCAAACCTTCTTGTATTCCCTTAAATACTTGGTTGTATTGTGGTGCGTTTTTCTTCATAGTTTCTAAATTTTGGTTCATTAAATCAAGTTGTTCGGATACAGCACCTTTCCCAAACATTTCTGTATTCCTATATACGAGTCCTGCAAGAGCGCCTTCCGCAAACGCCTGTACAGTTTCCTTCCGAAAACCATCTGCGCTATGTCCGCCACTAAATATACTATCTCTACCAACCCTAGTTTTTTCTTCTAATGCTTCCATCTCATTATTTAATTTCATAAAAAGTTTTAAATCATCAGTTAATAATAAATTAGACTCTCCTCTAGCCGCTTCCATTCCGCTTACAATTCTAAACTGTTCTTCTAGTGTACCTAGTTTTTCTAACTCTACCGCTAACAAATTTTCTGCGGTATCTAATTCTGAATTTTGTAATTGTGTTACTAATCCTCGTTGCTCTTTTATATCCTCTAGTAATCCGCTTGCAGTTACGTCACCTAAACCGGCCATTACATCAGTTACGTTAGCGGCAGTACTTTCTATACCTTCAAATTCAGCAGTTAAAAGACTTGCTTGGTATCTTGTTTTAGCCATATTATGGCCTATTGCCGCAACCGCCGCTACTACAAGTAAAGCGGTAGTTAAAAACCCACCTAATGTAGTTACATAAGTTTTAAACGCCAAAGCCGCTTCTTTTATTGCTTTGGTATTAATTTTTTGTACTCTAGTATTTTCTTCTACTAAGTCAGTACTTTTGGCTACGTTTCTATGATATGGTTCAAGGAAAGTTAATATGTGGTCTAATCCTGTTTTTGTTCCTTTACCTATTGATTTTACATATTTATTTTGTACAATAGTATTTTTTATTGTGGCCGCTTCGCTTTTTAAGTTTGCCCCAGTAAAGGCTAACATAGCAAAAGTACTTAAACCCATTCCTACTTTCATTACTCTAGTATTATTACTTAACAACATTATAGCGCCACCTGCGGCGGTAGCCGCACCTGCTACAGTGTTCATTGTCAAAGCGTTTCTAGCAATAGCATCACCTTTTTCCTTCTCTCTTTTAGCGTTTTCTTCGGCTACTGCTAACCCATGTCTAGAAAGTGCGTCTGCCGCTTCTTCTCTAGCAATCGCTTGTTGTTTTATAATATCAATAGACTCTCTTTCAGTTTGCATTAACTCTTCTAATTGTATTTTTAAATTCATTAAATTAGAAGTTTGTTCATTAGTTACTACCCCTAATTGACCTTCTGCATCAATAGTGGCTTGAGTTTGCATATGTGCTAGTCTTTCAATATGTATCTCTTCTTTTTTAGCCTTTATTTCTTCTTGAATTTGGCTTAAGTGAACTTTACCTATTTGTACTAACTCATTCGACCTCGCCAAATTATCTTGTTGAATAATTACTTGACTTTTACTTAATTGTTTAATTTCTATATTTTCTTGTTTTATACCATGAATTTCATTATTTCTTAAAATATTTAATTGTCTATATATTTCAGTATATCTTCTTGCCGCTTCATTACCTTGCCCATACGCAGTAGCGAGTACTATTTCCTCTCCGGCTAAAGCCTTAGTAACTGATGTTAGGGTTGTAGTTGCTACTGATAAAGATTGAAACATAAGAAAAGTATTAAATAGTGGCCCAAAAGTAGTTCTTACTACACCGGCAAGACCAACAAATCCACCTATAAGTGTAGGACTAACTTCTACTATTTCTGCTAACGATTTATTAAAAGCGGCTTGTTTTTCAGTTACGGCAGTTAAAGAAGGTAATAAAGCATCTCCTAGTCTTGCTTGATAGTTTGCTAAGTTCGCTTCTGCTTCCCTGTATCTATTTATATTACTCTCTAATCTAATATTAACTTCGTCTAAAGCCGGCATCAAAGCCATTTCTCCTTCGTGTTGTAGTTGTAGAACTCGGTCATACCCTTCAATCAATTTAATTAATCTAGTATAATGTCTGTTACCTGCTACTACCTGTGCGATATTTTGTTGTTGACCCTTTTCCATTGTAGGCCATTCTTCATTTAATTGTCTTAAAATCTCAGACAAAGGAAGTAATGAATCATTAGCATCGTGCGTGGCTATTCCTAAGTCCTGTAATGCAGTAGCCGCACCGGAAGTATCAGCACCAAGTCTAGCATAGACGGCTCTAATAGCCCTACCACCCTTTCCTTGTTCTTCACCGGCTTCAATAAGTAAGGCTGACTGTGCGGCCATAAACGCTAGACTTTCTCCTGTAAGATTAGCCTGTGATGCGAATTGATTCATGACAAAAGTAACTTGTTCCATAGTTGCCGCAGAACGATTCTCTATTGTATTTAATTGGTCTAATACTCTTAAAGTATTTTGCCTAATAACTAACCCTTTCTCTTCGGCATCCGTAAGATTTTCTGTGCCTTCTGTCATAAAATGAATCTGCTGATTTAAGTTAACTAATCTTTGCATGGCTTTATCTGTTTCCATACCACTTATCAAACCAAACTCAAAACCTAATTGCGCCCCTACTGCGGTCTGTCCTTCTCCTAATACTGATGCTAACTGTGCCATTTTTGAAGCGGCCTGTAACGCTTGGTCGCCTGTATAACCAAAACTAGCCCCTATATCCATTACGTCTTCTTTTAACGCTTCAAAATTTTCGCCTTCTGCTACGAACTTTTGTAATTCAATAGTAGCGTCTGCTATGGCTATTGTGGATGGTAAAATGCCTTCTACAAAAGAATCTATAGCATCACCAAACGCTTGTCCGGCTTCCTGTATATTACTTACAGAATCTAATATAAGAGCATTGAATACAGTCATTTGGGTGTCTGCATCTGAAATTAATCTCTTGGCTTGGAAACGACCTACAACGTCGAAGAAAACCTGTGAAGCACCCGCTCGGAGTACTACCATTAGTACTCCCATAAGACCTAACATTATAGGAGCGAAAGAGCCTAAACTAATAATTGGCATCATATTTCATTCACTCCACCTACTGCCGTACGGCACACTACAGATATAAATACCCTAAGTGTCGTTTAAGCCTTGTTGCTTACGTCTTGCTTCTCGCCTAGCATTTCTTCTTGCTACTACACTACTTGCATCATTAGCACTTAAAGGGGATAAACCAGTAGGGGATTTTTTGCTTGCTTGTTTTGTTGCGTCGGATATTCTATCATTTATTTCTAAAGCAATAAACATATCTAGTTCCATAAGATGTTTACCACTATCTTGATTATACTTTATCCATAAATCAGAAGGTAATGTTCCTTTAAAAGCCATACAAAGTGAGGGTGCGACCCTCACGAACTCAAAAAATTAACTGCACCTTCCTCGTCGTCACCTCTAACGAAACCAAGTATGGGCATTAATTCTTCTATAGTAAAATAATTTGGGTCAAAAGCCTCTTTCCCTTCTTCGGGGATAATACATTTCAGTAACCATTGGTCTATTTGCGCTTGTATTCCTGCACCTTTTTCATCCATAGTTTCTGAAAACTCTAAACTAACATCGTCTGACCATTTATCTACTTCGCCATGAGACTTCATAAAATCTCTATATACCTTTGCTTGTATATTCGATATGGCTAATTTTTCCATACCGGATGCTTGTCGCACCCAAACTGTCGTATCGTCGTCTAACTTAAATTCTTTTTTCTTTACCGGCACTTTTCCACTTCCTTCGCTCTTTGACCTTTCTTGGTTGTTTTTCTTCACTGACAAGACGGATTGTACCGTCTTCCTTAACTCTCCAAGTTCCAATACTGTTCTTAAAGGTTTCTGTAAATTGCCTAGATGCACCCGCCCTAGACATAGTAATCACGATTATGCTACGTCATACCAAACAACAGTAAGTCTTCTGCCGGTAACTGATGCACTAATAATTACATCATTATTAGCAATAGCGGCTCTTAGTGCGGTCTGCATATCTGCCGCACTTCCTTCCATTGAGAATACTTTTAGTTTAGTTTTATTTGCTATAACTACTCCGCCGTCATATGCCATCTAAATCACTCATCCTTCTTAGCGGCTTTTTTCTTTGCCGGTGCTTTTTTCTTTGGTTTTAATGAATTAGCATATTCTTTTTGTGCCGCTTCGTATTCCGGCATTCTACCCATAGGCAACGGTTGAACTCTTTCTACAATCAAAGTTTCGTCATCTAATGCTAGTAACTCGTCTATCATATGTTCGGGAATTAATCTACCTAATCTGTATAGCCAATTTTTATTTACTCTTGACATTTAATCACCTAATAATCTGATGTTTGTAATTGAGAACCTTTCATTTTTATTTCTATGGCTTTTTGCGCCCCTGTTGCCTTTGAGTCAAAAAATGCTTGGAAATTAACACTCATTCTTGCAGGGTCACGACCACTTACAGATGCTTCCGGCGCTTCGAATCTTACGTTGTATAAGTTAACTTCTATAAAGTCACTGTCATCTCTATCCCCATCTTGGAATTTAAATTTAAGAGCAGGACGACCTAGACCGCCGTGTATCTTATGTACGTTGCTAGAACCTTCTGTTCCTGCTAACTCGTTGTATGTTGGTTCTCCCAACAATGTAGTATCTGCATTATACAAAATTTCGTTAAACTCCATACTTCCTGTAATTTCTCTTGTTCTTGAAGGCGGAATTCTTTGGATAGTGTTACTACCTACTGCGTAAGCAGAATCTAAATCACGGTTTATATTTATCTCTAAACTAACAGATTGAATTTTTGTTGTTGTTGCTAGTAAACCATCTACATATAATTCAGCACCGGAGAAGTGAAGTGCGTCCACATCGTTACCGGAAAATGTTACTGCTTCTTGAATAGCACTAGGGCTTGCTTCTGCTTGTCCTAGAAAATCAACAGATGCCATAACATATTCGTTTAGGTTAGCACTTAGGGAAAGCCTTGTGCTTACCATACCTGTGAATGTATGTTCTTTTGATTCTCTACCTACACGTATAGTATAAGAAGGATAAGATTCTGTAGACAAAGTAGGCTCAAGGAATATATGTTTATTAGCGCCACCTAGAGCGGCAGTTGCGCCTGTAGGTAATTGATAGTGTTTATCTACCGTACCTGCTTGCTCTAAAGCGGCAAGACCTATAAAATCATTATCAGCACTGGTAGTAGGTTCTACTAAATCAATTTCAGTAGTTGAGGCTAGAGGTACAGTAACATATCCATATACTCGACCCGGTTCTACAAGATGGGTTCTTATACCTTTGTAGTACTGTAGACAAGGTAGACTTGCTAAAAGTGCGGCGTTTCCGGTAGCAGTAGTAGAAAAAGTAGCATCGGTATATATTTTAATGTGTGTTAAAGTAGCACCGGATACTCCACCGTATGTAAAGTAAAACCCACCATCAGTAGTTCCGTTGCCCGGAACTCCTACAATACCGTGTCCTACATTAGTAGGGCTAACTGCCGCACCATTAACTGTAGACCAATCGGTAGCCGCAGTAGCAACAAGTGTTAATACATCTCCTACTTCTCCGTTAGCGGCACTCATATCTTGAGTACTACCTACTAATAATTGTTGTGCGCCATTTCTAACTTCCCAATACCCAATGTGTAAGTTAGAGTCTGATACGTCTGTAATTTTTCCTGTACCCTTAAAGTAACCATAACCTCTATTAGTAAAAGTAATTGCATCTAAGTAAGTATTATGTTTTCTTTTTGGGAAAAACGAAGCAAGTATATTACCCATAAAGTTATCCGGTTGAACTGCTAAGTTAACTGAACCTTCACCGTATTTAGTATTAGTAACTGCTTTTGATGCTACTTGTCTGCTCATATCACTTCTTACTAACAAATCGAAAGTTTGTTTGAAAGACTCATCATCTACCTCACCATAAATCGGTGTTCCACTTGCTTCTGCCCCAAATGTTGCTTCTTTTTCGATTGAGACATACCTATTTAACCATTCTGCTCCTGCCATTATTGATACCTCTATATAAGCATCCTACGCTTTGAATGCCTTATTAATATTACCTATGCGTCATCTTTATTCTGCGTCTATATGTTAATATTAAATGGTGTACGCAGATAGTTTCATCATCATCCATTTTACTATCTAGTTCCATATTATAAGACTCTAAATTATCAGTAGTAGCCAAAATACCTGTAGTAGTATATAATTCATCAAATACTTCACCAATTATATTTATCCCTAATCTATATGCGTCTTCATAGTTTGTTCCTCTAGTAGTTACATAGATATTAGCGTCATAGTATTGGTCTATATTAGCGCCACCTAACGCAGTAAATTCGGGAGAATTAATGTTATTTAAAACTACGTGTACAGAAGGTACAGAAATTCTATTTAACATTTCAGAAGAAATATCATACCCGTATATAATAGAAGAATCATCTACATATGTTTTAAGATATGGTCTAGCAGATTGTTTAAGACCTTCTACTAACGACAATCCCATTCTTGCTATAGTATCTTGAGCAAAACCGGAAATCATTAGTTCTTCGGGATTAAAAGCACCAAACTTACTGTAATATACTGCATGAAAACTTACCGACCCACTTGTTGTACCGAAGGTAGCGCCTGTACCGCTATCACTAGCACCTGCTACACTATAGTAACCTACATCACCATCAGCGTTATTTATAATTTCATGAATGTATAATTTACCGTTACCACTAGCATCTAAAGTTAACCTTAAAGTAAGTGGTACGGCGTTATCTTCTACCATAGATAAATCTAAATCAGAAATAGTAACAGTTGTAGCACCTACTAGTTTTAGTGATGTCAAAGAGCCTGTGCTTTTTACTTCTAATTTATGGCTACCGTTCTTTAAAGATAAAAGAACTTCGTCATTGTTAGGTACGCTATTTACGGATAACATACAAAATACTGTAGAAGACGCATCTCCACCTATATTCCAAGTACCGTTAGTCATTACCCAAGCACCGTTAGAAGCAGAACCGGCACTTCCCGAAGCCAAAGTCCATATATCTCCTACGTTTTTATCTGCGCTTGCAGGACTCGCCCCTACTAATCTAGAATTCCAATATTCTTTTGTTGTTGCTATTGCCATTTATTCATCTCCTTTTTAGTGCCGCTCTAGTAGTAACTAAAGGCGCTCTTGTAATTTGCTGTATTTCTGTAGTTCTATTTTGTTTCATATTAGTTTTTATGTCTTCTAGTTCAGACTCTAATCTATTAGTATCACGTATATTTTCTAAAATATTTTGGCGTAATTTTTGCATAGCACCCAATCTTTCGTAACCCGGATGCGTAATCATAGGAACACCTCTATTACTAGAACTACCACTATAAGGCACTCCTTTCCCGTAACCTTTTTCTGATACAACAATTTTATTGCTTGCTTCTTGCCTTTTTTTCCATTGTTTTCCTGCACTTCTATTATCTGATATACGACCTTTATGTCTAGCGCTTCCTGCTCCGATTGTACCTTCCATTTTAAATTTACCGCTTCCTTCTTCGTACAAGGCAGTAAGGCTTTTAGTATTTGGTTTCATTCTACTTCCTCTAGCACCTGTTGGGTTTTCGGGAGTATCCCGCCTATCATAAGAACCTACTTTGTATCTAACGTGTTGATTTACGTGGGGAAGTTGATAAGCATTTAACGAACCTGCTATTATATGTGGCGCTACTATACCTTCTCTAGTAGGTACGGATAAAATTTGAGATTGTGTAGTAATAATACCTTTTTTAATAGAGCGTTTAATATGTTCTCTAACTAAATTTTCGGCTTGAGGTTTAATTTCTTTTTCTATATTTTTCATCATTTTGGCTTTGTCAAAAGACACATCAAAACTAAATGTTTGTTTATTTTGAATACTTCCTGTTATAGCCATATTACCACCTTAATCTACTGAACCAAGATGAGCCAATCTCCTTAAATTTAAAGTACCTCTATCTCTCAAAACTCCGCCTCTCATACTATCTCCACCTGTAAAGAAAGTACCTTCATCTTCCATATAATATGCCGCCGCTAAGTCAGCACATATTTCACGCAGTACGTGTGCCATTTCTCCATCTTGTATTGGCACTCCGCTTACGTGGTCTGCTGAAATACTACTAACTCCTGTTAACCTAGTAAAAGTAAAGTCAGATGTAATAGACCCTGCTCCGTTTCCACTATGAGAAATAACAATAGCCGTAGGTGCTACGGTATAAACTCCTGCCGCAGTTATATTTACGCTAGAAATAATACCGTTGTTATTCAAAGTTGCGGCTACCGAAGCATTTCCAAAAGATGAAGAAGAAGTTACTGTAGGGGTTGATGCGTACTTAGTAGTATCGCTAACTGAAATAGATTGTAATTGTCCTGTACTTGCTAAAACCGCAGTTAGTGTGTTATCACCAAAAGATGTACTACCACTAGCGGCAACAGTAGGAGCAGAAGCAAAATAAGCGTTGCTTGTTATTTGTATGTTAGATATTGCCCCACTATTAACAGTAAATGTTCCGCCTGTTCCGCCATTTAAAGTAAAAGTACCTGTACCTGTATCAGAACCATCACTAGCATCTGCGTTTTGATTACTACCACCCAAAGAAATAGAGGCTACTTTAAAATGAACCGTATAAGCCCCTTTGCTTACACCATTAACTAAAAGATTTCCGGCTTGACAAGTAGTGTTAGTACCACTAATACTGTAAGAAGCAGTAGTAGCACTTATTCCATACGTGCCTGTAAAGCCGCTTCCTGTGCCGCCTGTGGCCGACAAAGTACCTGCTTGGTA
>TARA_R100001463_G_scaffold24619_2_pt1 | contig 20937 bp, 17 predicted proteins | sample TARA_R100001463 | Tara Oceans TARA_R100001463 (sample SAMEA2622242) | marine metagenome | biome: marine biome (ENVO:00000447); feature: deep chlorophyll maximum layer (ENVO:xxxxxxxx); material: "saline water (ENVO:00002010), including plankton (ENVO:xxxxxxxx)" | depth 40 m
ATTAACTCCAGCTGAAGTCATAATGTGTGCATCGTTATCAGTAAATTCTCCTGAATCATCAATACCTGTAATAGTGTTTCCATCCATAGTAAATGATGATAAAGAACTAAATGTTTTAGCTCCACTAAATGTTTGTGTACCACTTAAGTGTGCAGTATCTGAATCTAAATAAGCAGATGCAATTGCTGTACCATTCCAAGTACCAGTTGTTATTGTTCCTACAGTAACAAGTGAAGTATTACCTGCAGTAGGGCCTACACCTAAATTAGTTCTTGCATCTCCTGCTGAACTTGCTCCAGTACCACCCTCAGCTACTGGTAAATCTCCAGTAACATCAGTAGTTAGGTTAATAGCATTTCTCGTAATCTCTTGACCACTTAATGTGATATAATCTAAACTTCCTGCAAGTGTTACATTAGTAGAGTTATCTGTTCCCGAAGCATCTACTCCTAAAGCAGTTCTTGCATTTGCTGCTGAAGTTGCTCCAGTACCACCTCTAGCTACACTTAGTGTTCCTGTTGTTCCATTAACTATTGGTAAACTTGTAGCATGTTGTAAATCAAAAGCAGGTGTGGTATCAGAACTACCTAATGCTACACTTACTCCACCAAAATTCACACTCGTATTTGTAAGTGCAGAGTTTGGTATGTTTGTTAAAGTATTGTTACTTGCGTTTATTGATTTATTGGTAAAAGTATCTGTGGATGAAATAGTTGCTATGTTTGCAGTACCACCTGTTGTACCAGCAACCCATCTATTAGCACTTACATCATATAATAATGAACCAGTAGCATTTCCACCACTCGTTTCTTTTACATATAATCCACCATCATTTGTTCCAGCATTTAATTCTATAATTCTATCTGCCACATTTAATGTTGTAGAATCAATAATTGTTTCTGTACCAGATACGGTTAAGTTACCTGAAATAACAACATTATCATCCAATGTGATTGTACCACCAGCAGAATCTATTGTAAGATTACCACTCGATGTATCTAATTCATTATCACCAGTAACACCTACTTTAATGTTTCCAGCAGTTGTCCCTGCAAATGTAGGTGAATGTGCTGTTGTTAAATGTTGACCTGTATTAAATGCTAATTGTGTATCACCAATAGAATCAGCAGTTACACTAAACTCCGTACTACTTAATGTTAAACCTGTACCAGCAGTATATTCAGTATTGGTATCACTCGCTGTAATTGTAGTTCCACTTATACTTAAGTTACTACCTAAATCTAAAAATGCCATTGAAGATGCTGAATCATCCCAAAATAAAATCCTATCATCGTTAGGGTCTGATAAAGAAGCTCCTGTACCACCATTTGCTAATGATAAATCTGTTCCACTCCAATTTGAATTATTAATAGAAGAGAGTGTTGCTAAAGAACCTAAACCAAGATTCGTTCTAGCATCACCAGCACTTGAAGCTCCTGTACCACCATTTACAATGGCCAAATCAGTTCCACTCCAATCAGAATTATTTATTGTTAAATCACCACCTAATGTTAAATTACCACTTGTGGTTACAGTTCCTGTTAATGTTATTCCATTTACGGTACCAGTAGTTCCTACAGATGTTACGGTTCCTGATGTTGTTGTGAAACCACTTGAACTATTATCATAATTACTTAAATCATCATCTACAACAAAATTTATTTTTGCATTTGTATCATCATATGTAACTTGAATTAATGTTTCAGTACCAGTTAACATAGCACCAACTGCATCTTGAGCTAATTCATTTGTAAAATAAAGGTTTGATGAACCTTGTGATAAATCATCAGTATCAAAAGAACCAATGCCTGTTATAAATCCAGCACCATTTGTTAATTGGTTATTATTTGTAGCAATTGTAGTAGAAGTAAATGCATTAGAACCAAGTTCTCTTGTTCCAATCACATTACTTCCGTTTATCATAACGGCTGTTGCTTCAGAGTTCTGAGCACTTAAACTTGAAAGAGTTAACCCAGCAAATGATGGTGAATCACTTGTTCCAATTGCCTGTCCGATTGCTATATTATCTGCATTTACGGTAACACCTGTACCAGCTCCAACTGCAAATGTTCTACTTGCGGCTATCGTTCCACCACCAGTTAATCCATCTCCTGCTGTTAAAGTTACTCCACTATGGTCTATGTGTTCATTTGCTACGAAACCACTTAAATTATCGTGAACAATCTCACTATCTGTGGTTGTTATTGTAACGGTATCTGTATTACCAACCGCCGTTGAAATACCTGTTCCACCTGCAATATCTAAAGTATTTCCATGTGCAATAGTTTGATTTGTTCCACTATCACCAGTTAATGTAAATGTTGTTAATTGATTTGTGTTTGTAAATGAAGTGATAAATCCACTTGAACTATTATCATAATTACTTAAATCATTGTCTACTACTAAATCTATTGTACCATCACCATCTTGATAAGTTGCAGTTATTAATGTTTCCGTATTACTACTAAACATTGACCCAACTTTATCTTGAACTTGTTCATCAGATAATGTGGCGGTTACATAACCAGCACCATTTGTTAACTGATTATTGTTTGTAGGAATTGTAGTAGAGTTAAATGCATTTGAACCAAATATTTCAGATGAAAGTTTTCTCTTTTGTGTTCCGTTATCTAATACGATAAACTCATCTTCACCAGTAGTCCACCCTTGTGTCATATCCGCTAAATCTGATAATGCAAGTGATAAGTTACCACTTGTAGTTACCGTACCACTTAAACCAGTATTTGTTCCTACAGAAGTTACGGTACCTGTGTTTGTTGTGAAACCAGTACTATTGAATGCATTACTACCCAACTCCCTTGTACCAACTACATTACTACCATTTATCATTACAGCAGTTGCTTCTGAACCCTGATTTGATAAACCTGTAAGTGTTAATGTTCCACCAGCGGTTACATTACCAGATGTGGTGATACTTGAAAGGGAAGCTGCACTTCCACTTGTGATTAATTTTTTCCAACTTGGCATCTATTTTATCTCCTTATGGTTGGTTACTTTATTAAGCCCACTTCCTATTGTCGCCAAACAATAGGCCAATAAGTTATTCATCTTTTACAAAAAGCTCTCCACCCTTTTCTTGTAGGATTTGTCGAGCTTTTTCTTCATTACTCTTAGGATTTACCACTTTATCTTTCGATAGTTTTAAATCCTTTTTATCAACACCTTGTATTTGATGTTGCCTTTTTAATTTATTTATTACATCATAGGCAATATGAATATTTCTACCTGGTATCATAGAGTTCTTAAGTACTTCCCACAAGAACTCTATTTCAACCTTATTCAATCTTGCCACTTCATCTATCACATTTCTGTGTTCTTTAGCATTTACTCCCATTGTAACCTCTTTTGTTTATTAACTATAAATCCAAATTGTTCCATCATCTGTTTTAACATGCATCATACCGATTCTATCAGTAGCACTTGAACCAAAATCACTTGGTGTACCAGTAGGTGCGGCTGTTGAACCACTAACCGAAACAACATATTGTCTTGGTGTGATTGCTGTAGCATCATGTGCCGTATCATCAGCCTTACTTAATCCCCAACGAGAAGCACTATCATCATATCCAAATGCAGTACCATTACCTGAACCATTTGTTTCTACGATGAATCCACCATCTCCACTTGAAGAACCACTAGCTGCCAATATAAATTGGTCTGCAACTTTTAGATTCGTTGAATCGATTGTTGTCATAGTACCATTTACATCAAGGTTACCCTCAACAACAACTCCTCCACCAAATGTTACACTATCACTTGTTTGATTACCGAAATTTACATTTCCACCTAAATCAGAATTAAGAGCAGCTGCAATATGTGCTCCTGTTACAGTTCCACCAAGTGAAGTTGCTGTTCCACCTACGGTTATCGAACTATTTGATAATTTAGCATTTGCAATTGAACCAGCTAACATGGTATTTGTTACACCACTTGCTTTTACTTGAAGTCCTGACATACCGATTTCTATAGATGAATTATCTACTCCTACTGAAAGTACCCCACTTGAGGCTGTTAATCCAGTACCTGCAAATAATGTAGCAATTCTATCAACGGTTGTTTTTCTATTAGTACCATTAGCACCATCATCAATAATGAATAAATCACCACTTGCTATTCCAGCTCCTATGTCTGTCATACCATCGATATCTAATGCCAAATCTGATACTCCAGCACTTCCGTTATATGAACTAACCGAAATACCACCATTAGCGGCTGCCGTTAAAGCATTTAAGTTACTACCAAGTGAAACTCCACTAATTGTTGAATTAGCCAATTTAGCATTTGCTATTGAACCAGCTAACATACCATTCTCAACTGATGTTGCGGCAATCGTTAAAGCTCCACCTGCTGCGATGGTGGCATCTCCACTAACATTACCGAATATCGAATCTTCAAGATTTGATGTTGTCATTGATTTTAAATTACCACTATCAGAAGTATCTGATAAGATAACTAAATCATCTTGTGCAAAATCTGTTAGTGAACTTGCTAATGAATCTCCATCAAGTTTATCCATATCGATAGCTGCACCTGATGCAATAGAAGCATTCACTACGGCATTTGCTGCCAACTCATCAGCACCTACAGCATCATCATCTAATTGTGTCTGAGATACTGAATTACTTGCCAATGTTAAAGCCCCACCAGCGGCGACTGTTGCATCTCCACTAATGTTTCCAAAGATAGCATCTTCTACATCACTAAAAGTAACTTTCTTCTCTGTACCACCATCTGAATATAAGAAGTGGTCTCCTTGAGCTATTGTTGAACCAGCCCCAAAAGCATCTACATCTAAATCAGCGGCTGCTATGTTTGTTAAATTCGAACCATCACCTGTGAATGAACCAGTAAATGAACCAGTTATTCTACTTGCGGCTACACTTGAATCGTTAACTAATGTATCAACGGTTGTGTTACCAGCATTTAAGGTTGAAGTACCGATATCAATTGCACCGAAGCCACTTGAAATAGCTCCTGTGCCAAGTGTACCAACACTTGTAATTTGTGTTTGTGAAGCATCAACATTAATCACTAATGTTCCATCACCAGTAGTAGCTGTAAGACCTGTACCAGCAACATCTGATGCTGCTTCTACGGCCGGTCCATTAGTACCACCAACTACGATACTTCCATTTGTTGTTAAGGCAAGTGAACCAACTGCATCAGTTCCACTATCTTGTGAAATCAGAACTCCTTTATCTGTTAACGATGTTGCCCCAATACCACCCTGTGCGACTGGTAATGCAGTATCCAAAGTTAATGAAGATAGTTCCGCAGCTGAACCACTTACTATTACTTTTTTCCAACTTGCCATTTTATTTCTCCTAATTTACTCTGTTGAACGAGTATTATTTTCCTATTATTAAATATTAAGTTCTTTAGTTTTCATACCCTAAAAACCATTCATCTGAACCACTATAAAACAATCCACCTGCTACTGGAGTAGGTGCCGTATTAAGTGAACCTAATACTAAAACTTTATCATCGAATTGAACAGATACTTCATCACTACTATTATATAATGTGAATAAATCTGAACTATCGGTTGCTTTTAGAGAGAACGCCGAACCTGTAATATGAAGATTATCTTTACTTCCACCTCGTGTATTAAAGGTAACATTGTTATAAGTAAAATTATCTGTTAAACTTAATGTATCAATGTTAGCTGTTCCATCTAAATGTAAATCTTTCCATTGAAAGATAGTACTTCCTAAATCTATTAAATCATCTTCGGTAGGTAAGAAAGAACCACTTAAACTTAAACTACCTGTAAATTGATGTGTATCACCTATATCATCACCAAATTTAGATGAACCACTTAATTCTTGTGTTGTTATGTTGGTAACTGATGAACTAACAATATAATTATTTGCAGTTACATCACCATCAACAAATAAACCTGTACTTAAGTTCTTACCAACATATTGATAAGCACTCATGTAAACTTCATCATTAGAGTTTAATGCAGATTCAAATTGCACTATACCAGTTTTATAATCAAACTGATAATCATTAACTGATACAATATCACCACCACTCAATGAACCACTATCTAATGATGTGGATTTAAATACTTTAACACCATAACCAGGTGTTCCATCTTCTGTATTAGCGTTTGCCAATGAAGATACTGAATACTTAGGTGATAGAAAATTAGTTTGTTGTCCATCTTGAATCAACTGAGGTGTTACTCCACCTGTACTTCCTGTTGGAGTCATAAAGAAGAATACATCATTAGCAACATTAGACCTTGTTAATCGTTGTCTAAAGTAATATTTTAGTACACCTCTTGTTTCTCCACTTTGAGTACTTCCACTAAATGGTAAAGCACTTGATGGTATTAAATGAGTCTCTGTGAAGATTTCACCAGCACCAATATCTAATACATCAGTAAATGATTCCTGTGATGTATTTAAATCAGCACTTGTAAATCGTCTATTTCCTAATAATCGATTTGATTTTTTCTCTTGATTAATAGCCATTAACTATACCCCAATGTTATTGATTGTAATGGTGAAGGGTCTCCCTTGTATCTCACCACTACATAAAGTTCATCATCTGTTGCATCTAAAAACATTCCATCAGCGTTTCTCATAGGAACGGTATAAGTGTTACTTGAAACACTACCACCTGTATTTCCATATAAATCTATATTACTTGAGAATGGATTCTTATGATTATCATTACTTACTCCACTCTCAATCAAGTTACTTGTGGTATCACTTGGGTCAAACAATCTACAAGTAGTTATACTTGTATTTCCACCAGCACTTGTACCACTCTTAAATATTAAAGCACATGCGATTCCATCTGAAGTAGAGTTCCAATTCACTAATGTTTTGTTATTTAAGTTTATAGTCATACCTGTTTTGTTTCCACTTGATTTTTGGAATCTTCTTATATAATATTTGTATGTACCACTACCAAAATTTTCTTTAAACCAATACCCATAATCACCACCTGGGTCTACCAAGTATCCTGGTTTAACTTGTAAATCATAATTACCCAATACACTTCCACCATTATCATTTACTTGGAATGTATCTGTGGTGAAATATGCACCTGTAAATGTAGTTACATTATCTGCCAATACAATTCTAAAATCTTCTCCATCAAAACCCTCTGTAGTACTATTTACTGAAGTAGGGTCATATCCTTGTGCTCTACTATAAATTGCCAATGAACCACTATCACTTGATTGTCCAAATCGAGTTGCATCATAGTATTTTTCATTTGGTGTTGTATCAGTTACACTTGTGTTTTTCCAATTTCTACCAGTAGCTCTAAACTTTAAATTATAATTTTTAGTTTCTTGAGAACTTCTATTTTGAACAATATTATCACTATTACTATCAAGTGAGAAAGTAAATGAAGAACTTGCAACTGCAATATCTTGTATCTGTGGGTCATCACCACTACTTCTCTTTGTAGTTCTTGTTCTATCAATCACATAATTAGTTGCACCTGTTGATGATACACCAGTATTAGCCACAGTCGTGGTTGTATTACTTAACGATGTTACACCAATATTATCCCACTGGTCTGTTGAATTTGAATTTACCATTACTGATGTTCCATATCCAAATGCTGGGTCAAAGGATTTACTTACCTCTGATGTAAAATCATATCCATAACTTGTTGTTAAGATATAAGGTGCTCCACTTAAACTTCTTGATGTTGCCGAGAAACTTGTTCTACTTAATGAACTCGTTACAACTGCTGTAGGTTGTGAATTTGTAATATCTGTTGGTAATCCACCTGTGTATAAATAAAATCTTGTAGTTCCATCTGAACCATCTTTGTATTCAAAATCACTCATAGAACCAGTCTTTAATCCAACCACCACATCATGTAATTTATAATATCCACTTGCAGATACATTTGTAGATGTTGTTGAACCACCTGTATATTTTCTACCACTAATTGGCCCAGCCACACTATTAAAATCACCATCTTGATATGCTGATGGAATAACTGCTGGTTGTGATGTTACTATCTTACTTAATATTAAACCATTTGAAGTTCCAAAAGAACTTTGTGTATAATCAACAAAAGAATGTGTGTGAAATGTTGAACTTGCATCTGGTGTTTCATCATCATATGTATCACTAAAAGATTGTGAAGCAATCACTCGTACTGAATACTCAGTAGCACCACCACTTGTTAAATTACCTAATCCAAAATAATTTGAATTACTACTTACACTTGTACTACCACCAGCATTTGCAGTTATAGTATTTGTAAGTGTACCAAAGGTTCCTTGTGTTGTAATGTTTGTTGATGGTATTCTTGATGCATATGTACCATGAAATGGATTCGTTCCTACATCATTGTTATTTGTTCCTCTATCACTTGATTGTACCCAATTCTTATGTTGTAAATAATCTTGTACTTCTCTGTAAGAACCTGTTGTACTTAAATCTATGAAGGCTGAACCAGTCCAACTATTACTCAATCTTGCATTTTCATATGTTGAACCTAACACTCCATTTAGTAAAGAACTTTTACTTGTTTCAGTTCCATCTGTATGTGATGTACTTACTGTATTCCAATATTTTGTATTTGGTGCCGCATCTGCCACATCTAAACTATGACTCATAGCACCAGCAATAAATCTTAAAATCTCACTTACATGAGTAGTATTATTAAAATTATTAAAATAACTACCACCAAGATTCTCACCCCAATTATTTGAAGTAGGATATCCGTTTGTAATATTATTTGTAGAGATAGCAGTAGAACCTGTTGATGCAGTATTTACTTTTAATGAACCTGTAACTTCTAAATCATTGGTGGTTGATTTGATTGAACCTGTAGTTTGAAATATACCACTTGCAATTCCAGTCAATCCACTACCATCACCTGAAAATCCTAAACTTGATGTTACAGAACCTGTTACTATTAAACCACCAGCAGTGGTTTCTAATTTTTTATTACCTGCATGATATAGTTCAACACTAAATGTTTCAGAATTAGTTTTTAGAAGAACATCATTATTTTCATCCATAACCTTAAAATTAATTTTATTCGAACCTGGATTAATTGTAGTAGTAAAAGGTGCACTATCATCATCATGTATTCCTATGAAAGTCATATTACCAGCATCAAATCTTATCCTATTATCAGTAAATCTGATGTTTGTATTTGTATCACCTGTGTGTCTGATGTATTCATTTACAGATAAATCTCCTTTAGATACATCTAAAGAACCACTAAGGGAAAATGAACCAGTCAATCTCGGATTTAATTGTTTACTATCTATTAATGCCATATTCTTCTACTTCTTGTTTTTTCTCTACCCACCAATTTGTAATTGATTTCGAAATCTTTTTCTTATGTTGTATTGTTTTTGGTTGTTTCATCTTCTCGATAGTTTCCATAGTAAACTTTCTATCCGATTGTGCACAACTCCTACATACACTATTATTCCCAACTGCCCTATCAAAAGCATCCTTTCTTGTATAAGTTAACATCTTCCCACAATCAGGACACTTTCGGTTTTTTCTATCTTTCCAATGTCTTTTTCTCATACTTATAAATATCAAAAAATTGAAAATGGTAACACCAATGTGGTATTTATTTTAATTAAATTTACCCCAACCTACCACTTCATCATCACTTGTTAAATTATATCCAAGTGAATTTGTATCTATATGTAATTCAAAAGTAGAACCGCCTTGTTTAATATTTAAAGCATCATATTCCATCAACATACCATTTAAATAAAATTGAAAATCAAGTTTGGTAGTGTTTCCTAAACCTGTTGATATTGATGCTGTTGTTGCAGTGAAACTTCCTGTAGTACCAGTAATGGTTCCTTTCACTGCTTTAATTTTTCTTATATATTCAAGATTGGTTGTAGAATCTCCACCTAATGCTAACTTGGCAGCATTCTCAGTTACCAATACATTAGTTCTGGCTTGAGATAAATCAGATGAATTATTAACACCAACAATACTTGTTCCATTTATTTCTACTGAACCACTTACTCTAACACTACCTGTTATGTGATGTTTATCATCTAAAGAATTTCCAAATGTTGTACTACCAGATTTAAATATATTTTCTGTACTTGATTCACCAACACTTGCACTTGCAAAGTTCATATCCCCATTGATTACAATATCATTTTCATGTGTGTAATTTTCTGATATACCTTGTTCATCCACAGTGAACTGAAGATTAGAACCACTAATAAACCCATAACCCAAAACCATATTGTTTTCACTTGTACCAATGATAGCAGTTTGAGATTGTGGTTGAGTGATTCCATTAAAAGTTACATTATCAGTAGTACCTACATCTTGTCCGATACTGAATGTATTAATTGTAGCCTGATTACCATCTTGTTCACCAACTATAGAAGTGTTGAAACCACTTGAACCTGATGTAGTGAGTGGGTTTTTAAATTTTAATAATGGCATTGTGTCTCCCTATGAATTAAATTTACCCACTGCAATTATTTCATCATCACTTTCCAAATCATATCCAATAGAAGTATTATCAACTTGTAATAAAAATACACTACCACTTTGTTCAATAGTTAAAGCATCATGTTCCATATATTGTCCATTGATAAAGAATAAGAAATCATTCTCATCAGTAGCAGTATATCCAACTGGAGCAGATGCTGAAACTGCCGCAAAACTAGCAGTTGATGTTGTGATACTATTGGATGTTTTATAAAATTGTTTTCTTAAATACTCTTGAACTGCAGTTTGTCCAGCCGAACTAAATCCTGATAAAGCAGCTTCTGTAACGAGTGTTGTAGTACTAGCATCAGTTAATGAACTATCATTACTTATTTCATTTATCTCATAATTATTTAATACCCATGAACCAGTTACATTCAAACTACCTGTTCTGTTATGTATATCATCTATAGTATCACCAAATTGTGTTGAACCACTCTCATATATAATAGAAGATGATACAAATGTTGTTTTAAGTTCTTGTGCAGTTAATGTACCCAATACAGTCATATCACCATTTACGGTTACATTACCACTTGTAGTTAAACTACCTGTTATATTTACACTACCACTAATACCTGTATATGAATATGTGGTTGGATTACCAAATACTAATGAGTTAGATGATACTTGATTGAATGATACATCTGCTGTTGTAGCAACATCTTGTCCAATAGAAATAGTTTGAGTTACTGCCTGTGAACCATCAAATGGTGTACCATCTTGTGAAAGTGTAACACCAGTTCCACCAATAAATGTCAATGGATTGGAAACTGATATACTAAACACATCTTGTACAGGACTTTGTACAGATACTCCACCTGTAGAATCAACTCCAAGTAACTCTTCAGCAGATTTCTCTACATCCATATTAATAATAACTTTTTTAGGTGTAAGATGTCTTTTAGTAGTAATCATACTATTAAATTCTTCAGGTATAATATACCCCATCAACTGAACGGTAAATGTTGTTTTAACTAATCGTTCACCTTCCATCTCACTTGCATCACTAAATGATTCTATTCTACTTCTAAACCTTAGTTTACCAGGCTCACCCCAATATGCACCATCTGTATAATTTATCTTTTCAATAAGTTTATTCATCTGTTCTATATAACTTGTGAATATAGTGAACTCATAGTTTAATATAACATAATCAGGTACAACTACACTATAATGTTCTTTATTAGGTGTAGTACCTACGGTCTTACTGAATTGGTCATATCTATTACTTGAAGAATACTTTTGTGTAAAGGTTTGAAAGTTTTGTGGTTTATTAGCATCCAACTTATCAGTAGGTATATTTTCATTTCTATCAATACCTGTTCTTCTAAACACAATAGCTGGTGTTAATACTTTTTGTTTTTTATCTCTTAGAAATCCTTGTCTTTGAATAGCATACCATCTTTCTGGTGAGGCATACATTACAGGAACTTTTACGGTTTCTTTATTATCTACTACTGATGGTTTTATAACCTCATTAAAGTAATACATAATTGCAGAATCGTGTTCCATGATTCCGACAGAGATATTCTTAATATCATCTTTATCCCTACGAACTTCATTAGCTCTATTGTATTCAGGATTTAATGATATCGAGTTTAAATCTCTTCTAATTTTTCTCGATAACGGTTTACTTCGTGCCATTAAAACGCCCTTGTTCTCTCAATGTTAAGTGATGAGATTCTTGTTAAATTACCCACACAAGATATAGTCCAATTCTTATCATAATCACCACCTACTAATTGATTTTCATTTGTTGATGCAATTTCAAAATAACCATAATTCCAACTCACAACATCACCAACATCTGGCCTGAAGTTAACATCGATTAACATATCTCTTTGAAATGAGAATGTAGCAGTTTGATTTGTATCAGGACCAAATTCATTTGTTTCCCAATCGAAATCTTGTGCATCAATAATACAACTTAACTTCACACCTGCCTCATATACTTTTCCACTCTCTCCAGCTTCTCCGTACATATTAGGTTTTGTATCGTATGTTGAAACCCTATAAAGAACTACTTCCTGTCCAATGATACCACAAGTACCATCTTTAAGATTCCCAACGAGTTCATCATTGAATCGTTTGGCTAAGTTAGTATCTCTTGTTGGCCAATATCTACTTGCCATATAATTATCCTATGTATAGTGGATAAGGTACTTTTTTCAACTTCTCTTGTAAGTTTTCGGATGATTCTCTATCAGCCTCCATAAGTGCCCTATTACTTGTTTGGTCTAACATTTCTCTTAATTGTTCTACTAATTGTTCCTTTTCAGCAGTTGCTTCGGCTCTTAATGTATCACCATCTAAACTAACTTCTGAATTTGGAATAGGAATTGTTCCGTATTTACTACGAACCATACCTAATAACTCTTTTGCTAATGCCAATCCATACTTACGAATCCATTGTTTACCAACATCATTGATACTTTGGTACTTCATGTTATCATATGGAGCATTACTGATATCTGATATTGTATCTGCAGAACCACTATAACGAGTTCTCAATACATTATCTCTATCACTTACTTTATTCCACTCTACCCACATTGAACCTGTTGTATCACTTGTCCATGTAGGGAAAATTCTTAATTTATTGTTTACGAGTTCAAATGAATAAGCAGATTTTCTCACTTGGTCATTAAACTCAATTGCTTGTACTCTAAGTAAATCAGCATATATTGGTTGTAACATAAATGTTATTGCTGGTGATGAACCACCAAATCCAAATGCATCCAACATATTATTTGTTTGATTACCAGTACCTGCGTATGGGTCAAAGTATCTTGAAATAGCAGGGTCTGCCTGATAAAATACTCTCTTAACTTCTATAGCTCCACTACCACTATCATCCGCAATTAAGGAATTCAAATCGTAATCTTGTGAACCACTAACTAATGTTATTTTGTTTTTATAAGTTTCTACTTGTCCACCTACTTGAGCCTCACTTCCATATGTTTCTGATATGAAAATTTGCTCACCCATAGTGTGTGATAATCTTTTATGTGTTAAATTAGAACCTGTTGATTGTCCTTTTAAACTTAACAAATTATCTTTTATATTGAATTGGTTTACCTGAGCAGAGTATTCTGTGATACTTTCTTCGAATACAGCATAAAATTGTGTATCTTGTAATTCAACGGCTGTAATTGGGTATCCCATTCTTTTAGCACACCACGATGCAAATTTAGGAGCATCGGTTTGAAAAGTAGAATCGGTATCATAAAACCCAAATGGTGTTGAACCACTTGCTGCCGAACCACTTCCTGGCCATATCGGTTCTTGAGCCATATAATTTCTCCTATTAATAGTATTAGATATATCTTGTAAATAAATATCAAGAAAACAAAAAAGGGGAACCAAATAAATGATTCCCCTTCAATGTTAATGTACTAATGTACAATTTAAGTCAATAAATTAACTCAACTTACACATAGTTTACATCAGCAACGACAATCTTACCATAGAATTCGCTTCTAACCATTTTCTTAGCATAACGAGTCATTACGCCTTTTCTTGGTGTGAAGTTCTTAGGGTCGTATACTAATGGTGTCATGATTAACGGTACATATGGAGCATATACAGCACCTGTTTCTAAGAAATTACTTCCTCTGAAACCAGCAAGTATTACATTGTCCAATGCATAAGGGTTTTTATAAACAGTATATCTGTTATTAAGTGCCCCTACTTTTTGTACACCCATAGCAAATGATTTCTCAGTTGCTTCACCAGAAGTATCTGCAGCATATCCAGGAATACTCTCGATGATAGTTGCTGTTTCTGGACTTACGACCAAGAAGTTAGCACCACCTCTAAGAGTTTTCTGATGGATTGCATTAGAAACTGATTGTATTTTGTTTCCAAGAGTTTGGAACCACTCACCTTTTGTGTAAGCATTTGAGTTTGCTGAAGATTCTGCAAACAATGAAGTTGCTGAATCATACTCAAATCCAACTCTAGCTGACCATCTTTCTGTTTTTGCAGTAGCACCTGCATACAACATATCAAGGATTTCTAAATCGATTTCCATTGAAATGTACTCAGAAAGAAGAGCTGTTAATTCAGCTTCAGCATCAACACTATGATACGCATTTAAGTCTTGAGCAAGTTCTGGAGTCCAGACAGCTTTTAACTTACGAGTTTTCGCTATGATAGGAATACTCTTTAACGCAATGTCGAGTTCTGGAATGTCGATATCAAGTTCAGGATTGTTATCTATTTGAGCAGCAGTAGCTTCAAAATCACCACGAGTGTAGTTATTTGCAGCTTTCTTATGATAAGATACAACAATCTTATCAGGATTACCAGCTTTAGATTTCAATGCAATGAAAGATACCTGTGTTTTAGCAGCATTTACAGAAGTATGTGCTGGATAGAAAGCATCTATACCAGAACCACTTACTGAGAAAGCTCTAACACCATCTTCATCAAAGTTTGCAGCAGCAGCATTTGATATGGTGATTTTAACAAGACCGTTATCGGCAACATGGCCAATGGCCGCTGATGCTGAAAGGTCTGGTTCAAAGTTTACATCCTGCCATGAAACAGAAGCAGTTGTGAATGCTGAAGAACCTACGGCAGCTCCAATATCTAATGTACCAGTATCCTGGTCATTGATAGAGTATCCGAATTTTCCAGCACCATACAAACCACCACTTGCATCACCTGAACCTGAAGTATTACCATATACATCAGCGTTTTCAGTATGCAAATCTGTTTGTGCAGTTCCGTATTTGAAGTCAAGATAGAAAATAAGACCTGAAGGTAAGTTCATTGGTTGAACAGAAACAAATTCCTGTGCAGCCAACTCACCAAAGATTCTACGAACTAATGGAAGTGCAACACCTGACCACTCTTCTGAGTTTCCAGATGTACCTGTTCTTGAAGCTTCATCAATTAATTGACGGGCTTGATTTTCAAGAAGTACAGCCATTCCGTTTACTTCGTGTTCTTTGTCCATGCCTTCTAATAGGCCTGTTGGTTCCCATTTCTTGACCAATTTACGAGTTTGTTCAAGTAGTTGTCTTTGTGGATTATATCCATCCATCAAAGATTCTACAGATTTAAATTTACTCATTTTTTAGTCTCCCAAATTATAGTATGTTAGCTAATTTCTTGAATCTATTTTTAATCTCTGTACCCTCGTTCAATACTTCATCCTTTGCAGGTTTAGTAGAAGCAACTACTTTAGAACTTGAACCTTTAGATTCTTTTACAGGTTGGATTTTTCCACCCTTGAAAGATTCTGCAAGTGTTGAGTAAACAAGTTTGATTTCCCTAATGTTCTTAGTTCTGTCAAATGTTTCAACAACTTTCAATTTCTGTTCGTTACTTAGACCAAACGCACGGAATAGTTTGTTTGAGAATAAGAGTTTAGCATTCAATAAATTAACTTCGTTTAGTTTTCCACGAAGATATTTTACAACATCTCTGTGCTCTTTAATTTCACCTTGAAGTTTAGCTAGTTCATCAGTAGTATCTTCTTTTTCATCTTCCTCTTCAGAAAGTGCTTTCAATACTTCTTCTAAATCGATATCTTCTTCCATCTCGTCTTCGTCTTCGTCGTGTGCTTCTCCCTCTTTAACCACTTCGTGGTCATCAAGTTCTTTTCCAGCAGGTTCGTCTTTACCTTCGCCTTCTGGTCCCTGAGCACCTGTCGCAGATGAATCATTTGCTTTATCAGCAACTTTGTTGTCAGCTTTACCGATATCAGATGATACATCGTTTTCTTCAACTTTGTCTTCATCTTCATCGTCATAGCCTTCTTCCATTTCATCTTCATCTTCGATTTCGTCTTCTAACTCTTTTAAGATAGATTCTAAATCAAGCTCATCATCTTCATCTTCCATTTCTTCAGAAACTTCGTCATCTTCATCTTCCATTTCTTCTGAAACTTCATCTTCGTCTTCATCATGGTTTTCACCTTCTTCAACTTCGTCTTCGTCTTCGATTTCAGAAACTTCTTCAGCATCTTCATCTTCGTCTTCGATTTCAGAAACTTCTTCTTCATCTGATGGTTCATCTACAGGAGCTTCTTCAGCTTCCATTTCGCCTTCATCTTCATCTTCCATTTCTTCGTCTTCGATTTCAGATACTTCTTCAGCATCATCTTCGTCTTCGATTTCTTGTTGAATCTTCTGAGCTAACATTGATTTCAATTTAGGTGTGAACGCTTCTTCAAGTGCCATCTTTGCATTCTGTAAAGCTGTTTCACGAACTGCTTTTGCATCTGCAATGGCTTCTTTTAGTAAATCATCCATTATTAATCTCCTAATTGGATTCAGTATAGTTATTGGGAACTATAATATAGTTTAGTTTTGGTTACTCTTTATGATGTGCGAATGCACGAAAGAGTATTTCATTTTATATAAATATATAAAACTTCAAAAAAATACACACTTTATGAGTATTTTTTTTAATTATCTTGCGTCGAGTTCTTTTTCTTTTAGAACTTTATATTTGTTTCGTAGAATAGCTTTATTTTTCTTTTCTCTTTTAATAGCAGATGGTTTAACATAAAATTGTCTATCACGATACTCCATAAGAATACCACTTTGTTTAACCTTCTTCTTAAAAATACTAATTGCTTTTTCTACAGATTGTCCTTTACGGACTTCTACTTTAATCAAATCAACCTCTTAGTCTGTTTCGTTTTTACCTTTGTAGTTAGCATCTATATAATTGAAAAACTTTTTCTTCTTATCATCATCTAACTCATCAGGTGAACTTATACCAAATTTTTTCATTGCCTTTTGAAAGAATGCCTGATAATCACCCTCTTCAATATCATGTCCTTTAGGTTCTTCCAATCCAGCCTTTATCTTATCATCTTCTTGACCTTCTGGTTCACCCTCTATTTCATAATACCTACCTAAAATGTGTCCCATATCTTCATATAATCCACCCATTCTTTGTTGTAGGGAATTAGATTCTTGAGCAATCTTTGAAAATGATTTAGATAAGTTTGTTAAATCTTTCATATTACGATTCACAGTAACTTTATCAAACCAATCTTCAGTTTCATTTACAGTATATGCTTTAGCATTATTTGCAATGGTAGATAATCTTTCAGCAATTTTTTGTAAGTTTTCTTCTTTTTGAAAAACTTTACCATAACTTGAAAATTCTTTGATTGCCTCAGATACTTCTTTTGCAGTAATCTTTCCAGCTTTCTGTCCATAGATATCTTCTACAATACCTGTTAGTGAATCACTTCCCAAATTATTAAGTGCTGGTGTACTTACCACCCCACCTACTACTGAAAAACTTTCTTTCATTAAATCTTTTAACTTTGCCATTTTTTTCTCCTTATACTTATATAAATATAATCATCTTCGTTTTTTACCACGCAAATAACTGCGAAATCTTTTATCTACTTTACTCCATAAAACAATCAACATATCCCTAACACCCACACTTGTATCAGATGCTGGGCCTGATTTCATACTTTGAACAATATCCATAGCATCATATCTTCCACCTTTAACACCATCCATCATAATCTTAATAGATTGTTGAGATGCTTTATTAAAAATCTTACCCATTGCTTTGATATCTTTTTCTACAAACTTTTTTGCTTCTGGTGTAGAATACCCTAACATTGGTACATTCATCTTATGTGTGGTTTTGATTGAACCAGGTACATACATCCCATCTTCTTTTAATATTTCTTTTAGTTTAATCATTTTTTTAACCATCTTTTCCACATACTATAATCTACATAGTTTCTATGTCCGTTTGGTGGTATTTCTTCTAAATTATTTGGTTTTCCTGTTCCACCCTTTTTAGTAATAATATCATATGCTGTTTTACCTTTTCTGTTTATTACAAAAACACCACCTGGTAAATTACTTATCTGATATCCTTTTTGTACATAAAATTTTATTGCTTCTTTTCTATAAATCATCTTGTTTCCACCAGGACCTGGAGTAGAATATTGGCCTGTTGGTTCGGATGCCGTTCCCGCTATATAAACATAAAATGGTTTCTTTACAAAAAAGTGTTGTGTATCACTTCCATATAATGGATGTTTGTATGCTTCATTTATTAATCCTGATAACTTAATCATCTTGAAACTTATCCTCTAATCCATCTTTACCATCTAAGTAATTATAAACTGATTGTAAGTAATCTTGTGATTTAGTAAGTTTAGATTGAACCCATGCTGGAAACTGAACTCCACCATCACCATCTGTATCAACATTTTCAATCATATCGTAAATCATCTTGGCTAACTTCATACTTCTCTCTAATTGAGCCTTTGCCATCTTACCCTCATGGTCTGTTGATTCTTCGTTTAATCTAAAATCTTTCCATTGAGACCACATTTGGTGTGTCATTGTTTTCTTAGCCATTACTTCTTCTCCAATCTACTTTTGCATGTCTTCTAAAGCTTCGTGTGCTTTTAATACTAAATATACGATATCATCTTTTAGTTCTACATCGTTTTGTTTTCTTACAGCATTCTCTAATTGTTTTACTGCCATTTTCAAAACTTTTACATCCTTACTCAACATATTATATGCCTTTGGTGTAACTGGAGTTTTACTTGTTGTACCTCTCGGAGCAGTAGCACCATACATATTATCAATTTTAGTTAAGTCTGCAGATACTCTCATTTCTTTTATCACTTCTTCATTTACTGATTCGTAAAAATAATCATCCATTGGTTTATCAATTTGATAACGAACATAATCCCACACATTACCTTTTAATTTTTTCAAAACTTGTTCAAAGTTAAATGCCATTTCACTTCCTCTGGCATTCTTGTTAGCAAACTTCATTAACATTTCAGTTTCTTTTTCTAATTTTTTCCAATTTCTTTCGTATCGTTTAAGTAATGAGGAAGCTTGTTTTTTTACTCTTGGATTAACTTCTTCATTCACTTGAGTAGAACAACATGAATCTCCACAATGACACTCTTCTTTAATTAATTCTTTTAATTTAATCATATTTATCTCCTGTACAACCATCCACCATGTACATCAAATCTTGCATATGTTTTAGGTTCAAATATATTACCTCTTACACCCTTTGCTCTTCCATTGTATCCAGCAGGTTTATAAATATCACCAGTTTCTTTATCTACAAAGAAATGAACACTTAATCCTTTTTTTGGTTTATTTGCACGAACATTAACTATTCTATCAAACTTTGGGCCTCTTTTTAAATGTGCTGGATGTTCCCAATTACCACTTTCATAGGTACTTGGAAATGATTTTTTATGTTGTTTCTCTGCAGATTTCTTCATAAAATCTAACATCTTTTTCATAGCTCTATCATACCCAGCCTTCGCCTCATTTTGTTGAGTGATTTCTTTCGCAATATCTTTTGCAATATCTTCACCTATAATATCTTTTAATTTAATCATTACCAAATCCTCGCAAATGCACCTGATGTGATAGTGTTAGACATCTGACCAAGTTTTTTACCTCTATCTCTAGCGTTCTGTCCCATATATGGATTATCAGGATGTCTCTTTTTATCTTGTTCATCTCTTTCTAAATCTGACTTATAATAATCTATCTGTTCATAAAATTTTACCATAGCAGTAGTGATATCACTTAATGCTCTCATTACATCACTCTCATCTTTTGGGTCCATCTTTTTACCTTTCATTATAGCATAAGAAACTGCATTTGGTTTACCACCAACTAATCCAGTAATTAATTTATCAGCATAATCTTTTGTTTTCTTAATTACACCTTTTACTTTTGCAGGGTCATCATATAATTTTTTGATAGCATCTTCGTATCTACTTTGGTTTTCACTTTTGAAATCACTATCAGTTCTCCACTTCCAAGAACCAGATTGTATATCTGACCTTAATTTTCTTATTTCTGTAGCACCCATGTAAGGTAAATCCTCATCCATTGCTATCTGATAAAATTTAATTCCATCTATACCTTTAACGGCCTTAGGACTTTGCCATCCGTATTTATTTAAACCGAATGTTCTCATATCTTCAGCACCCCAACTTGTAGGATTTTTTACTTGAATATCTTTACTTCTCCAAGATTTTGAATACCATAGTGATTTACCATCTTTGAATACACATACGATTGTTCCTCTATCGATTTCTAAAGAAGATTCCCAATATCTATTACCTTTTGCATGAAGAGTTACTTTCTTACTTGTAACAGCAATTGATACACCTTTTCTTGGTAATGTTTTTGAATACTTAATATGTTTATCTTCAATCTCACTTGCCCTAACACCTTGTTTTGCTAACCAAGTATATAAATCTCTATCCAAAGAACCTCTATTATTTTGAGAGAATCTCTGTAACATTTTACTTTTAAATGCTTCGGTTAAGTAAGATACCTTTGATTCTGATATTATGTCTTTTAATTTTATCACCATTATCTCCTACAAACTTGTATACATACCTGTGTATCTTGTGAACATATCTGCTAACTGGTCTGCATAAATACCTTTT
>TARA_R100001463_G_scaffold4641_2_pt1 | contig 20928 bp, 13 predicted proteins | sample TARA_R100001463 | Tara Oceans TARA_R100001463 (sample SAMEA2622242) | marine metagenome | biome: marine biome (ENVO:00000447); feature: deep chlorophyll maximum layer (ENVO:xxxxxxxx); material: "saline water (ENVO:00002010), including plankton (ENVO:xxxxxxxx)" | depth 40 m
TGTTTCTGTTCTTCCAAGCTCAAATTCTGTTTTACGCAACTGTCCTTGAGATTGTGCTTGTTGTAATTGTTGTGCTCCTTGTGCTGCAGCCATTTGGTTTCTTGATTCTTGTTGACCAATACTAGCAGCTGACTGTTGTAAATTAGTGGCTTGTTGTTGTGCTAAAGTTTGTGCGAGCGATGCTATACCACTACCACCTGCAGCAGCACCTAAACCTGATAATGCACCAGCTAATCCTTGTTGCTGTTGTTGTGATTGAAATTGAGCTTGTTGTTGATTAACAGTAAGATCTTCAAAAGTGTTAGTCATATTGACAGTAGGATCTTTAAATTCAAACGTTTCGTAAGCTTCTTTTCTTTGTTTTAATTCAGCTTCAGCTTCACGTTGCTCTCTTCGTCTTGCTCTACCACCAATAATACCGCCGGCAATACCAGCTAAACCACTAGCGATACCAGCTATTCCTGATGCACCACCTTCAGTTAAACCTCCACCTGCTGCTGGCGCTGCTGCTGCTGCTGAACCTTGATTAAAAGAAGGTAATACTGGTGATTGTATTGCACCAAAATTTACGTTCTGAAATTTATCAAATACATTTGCCATATTAACATATTTTTAATTACTACTTATTTGTGTTTCACTATTGACAGCATATAATTCACAAAAATCAGTGCTGTCATTTTCCATTTTTATAGTTGCTTGATAACCAATTAGTCCATTACTGTTTATTGCATTATTTTTTGCAAACATAAAGTAATCGCCTATAACAGGTCGTTGAGCAGTGCTAGCTACATCTACAACAAAACTAAATCTGTCTGTAGAAACAGAAACACATGATCCTAACTCAATTAAATTACCATTCTTTAAATATAATACAATATCTCCTTTTTGCAAAGACGTGTTTATTTCATTATCAAAGTTTATAGTTAAATTTGCCATAATTAAGGTATTAATGCGTACTCCCAATAATTTGTAACTTCTGTGGCTATACCGTCTCCATCATTAAGTTCTGTTCTAATTAATCTTATATTAGTTAAATATTCATCATAAAATCTCCATGTTTTACTATTAGAATAATAACCCATACCTCCTGTTAAATTTTGCATAGGTATATTTTGATTTGGAGAAATACTAAATGGCCAATTTTTATTACCATCATAATACGTAAGCTTGTCATTACCTATATTAGAAGATACAAACTCAGGTAAAACTATTTTATTAGTATCAGCGCCTGTTGATATTTTTATTTTAGGTAAAGCAAGTTCTTTATTATTTAAACTACCACCATTTGTTTTTTGCCATCTATTTTGTATCGGATTATAAGTGATTTCATAACTACTAAGTCCTTCGCCTCCTACTGTAGGTATTGGTCTGTATAAAGCAGGTACATATAATTCAAAATCAGGCACAACATTTAAATGATCTTCACGATATAAAAAAGCTGCTCCTGATGTTACACCATATTGTGCATATTTATCTGCATCTGTATCGCTATAGCCATAACCTTTATATCTTTTATATAATGTATAATAACTAGGTTTATTTATTTGTGGTGCTTTTATTTCTATAGCATAACCTCTAGCTCCTCTATAAACGCCAAAGTTAATTGAACCTTTACCATTTTTATCAAAATATATAATTTGTTCTAATTTTCCCGCATTTTGTGATGTAGGATTTTTTATAACAGTAGGTGTTTTTTGATTTTTATAAATATTATCTTTGTGTGATATATTACCTCCAGCTACAAAAACATTGTCAATATTTTTTTCATTTAAAAGTTGATTTTTGACATAATTATAATTAGTCAAACTATGTGTTGTAAATGGTTTTGTAATATCTCTATAATCAATACCACCGCTAACAAAACGTGGTGTTTGTGAATTATCAAGATCTTTTACTTTCCAATCCATTTTTACAGTAACATATTGTTCTTTATAAATATCACTTTTTAAATTTATACTATTTACAACAACATCATGGTAAATTTCAAAAAAGTTATATCCAGTAGTACTACCCGTCATTTCATGCATTAATTCAATAGGATCATCAACTACGTTATTTGAGTTTTTAATTACTAATGCACAAGTTTCTCTTTTTACTACTTTTCCATTTCTAATATCATATAGATTATTATCATCTTTAAATATATATCCGTCTGAATTAGCTATGATAGAACCAGGATAAACATCACCTTGTTTAAACTGTGCATATATTTTTGCGCCCTCAACAACAGGTAAATCTGTTGTATAATATTTAGGATAGTCCGCATTTGTTTTGTTATCAGTTGAATAATTTTTATTATTCTCTTTACTGCCGCCTGGTTGATGATCACAATCAACAAAAGGTTTAAGTCGTACAATATGATATTTATCTTTTATTTGTGTGCCTACATACTTTTTATTAGTATCTAATATAAAATCAACATTAGCTTCTAAATATGCCGCTGTAGCATCACTTTGTAAATTAACTATAATGTTAGCAACAAGCTTGTGATCTGTAGCACTATATTCATATGCGCTTGTAACCGCCTTTGTTGAAGATATGTTATTTAATAAATTATATGTTGCGTTTGTAGCTTGCGATATTTTTGCAGCTCCTTGTGTTTCAGTATAACTAAATTTGCTATTGTCTGAAAAATAACTAGGATCAACAATACCAGTACTTAATACACTTGATAAAGGTAACTCTGCTTGAAATAGATAATTTGTACTATGCGGCAAATTTTTAACACCAATAAAATCATACTGCACAACATTTGGTATTGTAAATATAGGATTACTTAAAGAATCCAAATGTGCTTTGAAATTTACTTTTAAGTTAACAGTTGGTGCGTTAGTTGCTGGTTTAGTTTCTGTTAATGTTGTACTATTTTTTGGTCTTACCGTAAAGGTTTGACTGGTAGCAGGTTGTATAAAATCTGTAGATTTAAAACCTATTTCTAAATTATTATTTACTTTTCTCAATAAAAGCTCTTGATTTGCAGTGAAAGTATCTAAAACACTACCATTGCTAGAGTTTAAAAATTCAAAATCGTCTGCATCTATTGCATCTTTAAATAAATAGCCTGATGAAGGTGTAAGTGTCCAAAAATACTCTGAAGCACCTGGCGTAGAATTTAAACCTGCACCACCTGCTACAGTGTATGTTGTCGTAGCGCTTGTATAATTACCAGATCCAGAACCATCTTTACTGTTATTATCGTAATCAAACGTTGTTGTTACATTAATACCTACTAAATTACTTATATCTAATGTATACGTTTCATCTTCTATAAAACTATTTATAAATAAAGTACCTGTTATAGTTAAAACATTTGTATTAGAACCCGTACCAAAAACTAAACTATTAATATCAATACTTGCACCGTTTTGATTTAAATCATAGTCAATGTCAGAATTATTTGGCTGTCTACCTATGGTATAGCTACCAGATGCTAACGTTAATTGTATTGTAAAACTTCTTGTAGCCGCCTCGCCTATATAATCTGCTATTTGAAAGCTCTCAGTTAAACTGCTTGTGGCAAAAACAATAAATGTAGATGTTTTACGAGTTTTAGCAGCTCTAGTGATTGTTAAAGTTTCAGAACCAAAATTAGTATCAAACTCACTACCAGTTATTGATTTAAAAACAATATTATAAGTTTCTGCTGTATTACCTAAAGGAAAGTCTAATGTTAATTCTTTTTGTTTAGTATCATCCATTTTTATGTCTATATCAAACAATGTGTTAGAACTATCACTAAACTTAACATTAACTTCTGCATCTTTTTCGCCTTTAATCACTAATGTTCTTTGTGTTGCTAGATTATTTAAAGCTGTAACATCTAATGATTTATTGTATATTTTTTTGTCTAAAACAATTATTACCGAAGGTGTTATATCAACTACATAATCTAAAGTTGTGTTAACAGATGGTATATATGTTTTTTCTATTATTTTATACACGCTAGAAGATATTTTATTTAATTCTAGTGTTATTAAATTGTTGTTTACAGTAAAATTACTGTCTTCTAAAAAATACCCTTGTTTTACGGTTATAGTTCTTTCATTGATTATTTTTTCAACACCAACATTTCCACTAACATTATAAGTACCACTTATATCTCCTGTAAAATTATAGTTATCACCTGTTATGCTATACGCACCTTTTTGTATAATAGGTATTTTTTCAGCTTTACCACTTATGTTGTAAGAAAAACTTTTATTAATACTAGGTTGTAATATATCTAACGTTAATGTGGCTATTATTCTATTATTAGCAGCTTGTTCAAACACTATATTATTACCTATAAAATCACCCGCATTTATTTTGTAATCTTTAACAGCAAATATGTTCCATATTATTTTTGTAATTTTTTCTCCCGGCTGTTGTGTTTTTACAACATTTTGTGCTGTATACAAATCACTATTAGTATTTAATATAAATGTAGAACTAGTGTCAGATACGGTCCCTAATTGTGTACTATAGTCTGTTTCATTTGTTTTTCTTACAGATCTACCTATACCTTGTGTCGAAAAATTCTTTTGATCAAGCGTATCTAATGTTTTTGCATCTTGAGTTATATTAGCAAAATACTTGTTTTCTTTTACTATAAACTCTGGTTGTTTACCAGTTACTTGATCAGTTGTTATTTTACTTGCTTTCCAACCACTTGTACCTTCGTAGCCTAATGTTTTAAACTTTTTTATTACAGAAGGTGTATCGTTAATTATAAAATCTAACGTACTATTATATTGCTCTTCATAAAAATTATTTCTTAATGAATTCAAACTATCATGTAACCACAGATCACCACTGTTATAGGAATAAAAAGAATTATTTAGTGATATTCCAAACTCTGGTATAAATGATTTTCTAGTAACCCAACCATTTACTGTTTCACTAAAACATACAGTATCTAAGTTATCAAAACTTAAATTATACATTTTATTTCTATTATCATATGTGCCAACAGTTATGTTGTTGTTATATAATCTATCTCTAAAAAAATCAGACATATTGTTAGCTGATATAACTGTTAACCCGTCCATAGAAAGTCTTAGCACAACACCTCTTTTTGGATCTGCATTATAAGCTCTAAAACCGTGGTGTGCAAAAGACTCTGGTACTTGTGATATACCATACTCACCAGCAAAAGGGATTACGTTACCTATAACTCTATTAGAAGCAACTAAATTAGAAGATCCATCTGCATTAAAAAGTATATCTTTGTCAGCTAAAGCTTTTAATACTTTATCTTCACAATATATAACTATATCATTATCTCGTGAAAACAACTTTTGTATACTGCCATAAGAAGGTAATAAATCTTTTGTTATAGGATTAGCAACATTAAATTGATTACTTTGATTAGTGCCAGATCTAGAGTTAATAATACCAGACCATATTAAACCATTGAATTTATGTTCTTCTTTAAATTGTACAGCTAACGGTGCTGATGCGCGCACTCCATTGTCTATAAAAACCGCATTAAAATCATCTCTAATTCTATTAGACTCAACACCATTGCCAAAACAAAACGCATTGTACCAGTCTAATTCATGTATTTGCCCATGTTCTACTATATCAAACGCTTTTTCTGTTTCGTAATATATATCTAAATCAGTTTTACTTTGTAATGGCTCTGTTTCAAATATTGCTGGCTCTTTTATTATTATTTTTTCATTATCTAGTTTTTGCAATATTTCCATACGTGGTTCAAAACCTGTTGTGTTTTGATTTCTTGTACAAACTTTTTGATCTAATTCTTTAAACTCACCATCTTCGTCAATAAATCTTAAAGAAATACACTTAATAGTACGTCTACGTGTACCACCTTGTTTCTGCCTTGTTTTATCGTGATATCTTATAGAGCCTATTTCATATACGGTATCATGGTGATCTCTGTTATCGTGTGTTTTAAACCTGACAAAATCACCTGTTTTTATTTGTCTAGTTATTTGATCAAATGCACCATCATTTCTATGCGTTGATTGTTCTAAAGTAATATTATACTCTAAACCACCAAATTTTTCATATTTACCATTTTCTGGAGTTGAACCATTTCTAGTTGAGCCACCATCAGACACAACAAAATGATTAGGTGGATCTGTTAGTGCTTTGTTTTTATATCTAGCAGAATTTTTATAATTATTATCATTTCTATAACTATCATATACTTTTGGATATATTCCATTTAACATTATAGCCTCTTTTGCTAAATAAGAAACACCACCTATAGCTTGTGTAACTATTGAATCGGTGAGTGTTGCATTAGTTTTTAATTTTATAAAAAATCTACCATCAAACTCTTTATCACCTGCAGCAGAAAATTCTTCTAATATAGATATACCTACACCACTAGGGTTTGCTTTATCATTATTTGTTGTGCCTAAATAATTAGGTGATGCCTTTTGCCAAATAATATTTACATCACTGCCAAATGGTTCTGTTACTGTAAGTTTAATTTCGTTTGAGCCAGCTGGATGTTGTTGTAAACTTTTTATTTCATAAATATCTGATTCACGATCGCCAAATGTAAGTTTAATAAACCTACCAGGTTTTAATTCTTTTGCATCTTGTATAGGAACACCATCCCATATGCCTGAATTATTTTGGCCACCACTAGCACCTTTTATTTGTATTTCATTGTAATCTTCTGCAGGTGCGCCACCTTTAGCTCCTGCTTGATTTTTTTGTAATATTTCAGCTCCTCCACCGCTTCCAGAATAATCATCTGTAAATACAAGATCACCTATGGAATATATTTCTTTTTTTCTATTAGTAATAAATTCAGGAGGATCATTAAATATATCAATTATTTTATATCTATTATCATCAGATAAAACAGCTTCATCTGCGCCATGTTTCTTTTTGAGCAATAAATAATTTTCAGTTGTTACTTTATTTCTATCACTAGATGGTACGGATATATATGTAAACCCATTTTCAATATCTTGATAAAATCTATCAACAGCTATGTTATAATATTCTGCACTATTATCTTTTATATAATATTTAAAATATTTAGCCCAAGCAGGTGGTTGATGTTCTAATTTTAATGTAAATTTATTTTCTATTACAGCATTATTTTTATCAATTTTTTTACTACTATTATCACCAGATAATACTGGTGTTTGCCTACTATATTCATCCATGTACACTACACCTAATTGATAATTTCTATCAGATTTTAATGTACGTTTTAAACCATCTTTTCTTTGTGTTAAACCTATGTTGAATATAGGATCATTATATATATCATAATTTTGAACATAATTACCATATATTACTCTATTAGCAGTTATTTCTTGTGATTTTGCTTTACGAGGTACATTATCCCATGCTCTAAGTAATTGATCATTAGGAATTATAGAGTGTATTTTTTCTTTCTCTATTACAATAGTTGATGCGTTTTGAGGTAATTCTGGAGCAATAAAATCTAATAGTTTTTTTGTTTCGTAAACATATATATTATTATTTCTAGTTTCTTTAAATAATATATCTATTTCAGCTACATCATCTCCAGCTTCATCGAATTTTGACAATATTAATTTTTGTAATTTATTGATCATACCATAATTAAACGCCTCTTTACCATCATATCTAAAATCATTAATTATGAAAGCTGGTACTGAAAAAGGTGAAATTGTAGAATATTCACCATCTTTGTATTTCCATCTATATGCAAAACGTGCAAAACTTAATTCATATAATGCCTTTTTTTGTTTTAGTGTAATATCAAAACTAAATATTTCATCTGTTGCATCATTTTCTATTGTAACAATACTTAATTCTATTGCATTGTTTATTGCAGGATCGTTAGAAATACTTTTTACGTTTGCTTGTATTATTACATCTGTATCTTCTGATGTAAATTCTACAAAATCTCCTGTTTTCCACACAGGATTTTCTGGTAAACTCTCGATTCTTACAGTATCACCAGTAATAATATCAAATACATTTAATGAGTGTTGTATTGTAATTAAACCTCCTGTTGTTGAATCAAATAATTCAATACTTGGTGCATTAATTGGTGATTTTTTAATTACTGATATATCATCTTCTGTAAAAGGCCTATAAAGTTTTTGTCTTACTTGTGTACCTTGATCTTTTACTTCATATTCTATTTTAGTGTCTTCATTAGGATTATTTACACTATATTTTTTAAATCTTGGTATATATATTCTTCTTGGTTGATTTAAATTATCTGTCCAAAAAAGCATATCATCAATTATATTAATACCAGTAACTTTATTTTTTTTAGAAAAATTTAATATACCACTACTTGTATAAGTTGCTGTTACACTTATATTGCCATACTTTGTATAATCATATAATATATTTTTAAATACTATATCATTATTTTCATCGCGTTTTACAATTGTATTTTTTGGTATAGATATTGTAATATTAGGATCTGTACAAGTTAAATCAACATTATTACCTGTTATAAATTCTTCTTGTGCTACTAATGGTAATCCACTCATTCCAAAAGTTTGTACTAAATCACTATCAACAAAGTTTTGTATTATAAATTCATTATCTACATTTGATACCAATGTTACTGTATCAAAAGTCAATGTTTCAGTTCCTTTTGCATCTTTTACAACAGTAGTAATTTCTTTTGTTTTATCGTCATATTCTAATATAGTGTCAATATTGTCTGATGTTACTAACCAATATATTTTATTTTTTAAACTATAAGATATAGCGCCTATTGTTACAGCATTATTTAAGTTTAAATCACTAAGCTTTTCATTACCTAATAAATTTTCAACAGCACCAACGTCAGAACCTTCAGATGAAGAAATTTGTACATTAAGGGCGTCAGTATATTCGCCATTAGGCACAAGTCTATCATCCAGATCTTTATTCATGCGACCTGATGTAAAAGTATGTTTTAATTCTGCCATTAATGTTTAATTTGTTTTGATTTACCTCTCATTACTTGAGTAAGATCTTCCATGTTTATATTAGCTAGTCTTAATTTAGCAGCACGCATAGCTGCTTTTTTTTCTTTTTTTAATCTATTTATTTGGTACTCAGGTACGTTAGCTTTAGTAGACATTATTGCTAAAGCTATAGATTTATACATTGCTTCTTCAGCAAATTTATGTAGCTTCATGTCTTCGTCTACATTTAATCCATCAGAAACATATTTTATTATTATATATTTATCTTTTACACCACTACTAAATGAAATAACTCCTCTTGGTTGATCTATAATAAATGTGTCATTTTTATTAGCAGTAGCAGGATCTATACCATATCTTTTTCCAAAATCTACGTTATAGCCATAACCTTCTTCTAGGTATGTACTGTCAGACACATCTGTTGTACTAAACCCACCTTTTTTTTGATTTTTAAATCTTTTTGCCGCTTCTGATTCTTTACCAATTAAAACATTACCTAAATCGTCATATAAATAGTTATACTCGTCATCTTGTAGATAAGGCACAGGAGCAGTAGTATTTTGATTAGGTTTTAAAGGTCTTTCTATACCCGCATCGTCTAAACATGTAATACGAACATAACTAACAAAATCATGTGGCAAAGGAATAGACATAGATGGTGGTATTTCAACCTCTATTGATTTTACATTGTCTATTGTATCATAACTAAGCTCTTGTAAAGTTCTTTGAGCGTGATATGCTACTTCAGTTTTTTTTGTTGATTTTATAATTTTATCATCACCAACATGCGATACCATAAAATTATTAATTACATCATCAATAGTTGTAAATTGATAATATCCTTGGTTTTTACTATTATAATAATCTTTTGGTGTATATTGTGATAAAGCCATTTGTTATGATTTTTCTTTTTGAACTTTTAAATTGTCTTTTTGTTCAGCTATCTGACTAATTTCTGGTTGCTTAATAACTAAACCTGCATAGCTTAATATCTTATAAACTACAGTAGTTTCATCTGAATCGTGTAATTCAAAATCTGTTGCAGTAGAAGAATCGTATTTAGCAACATCATTTACTTCAACATAACCCCAAACAACTTGTGCAGGTGTTTTTATAAATGTACACCCTACAGAATCAATAGTAGTTGGATATACAGTTAAAGTATTTCCATTTCTAATGTATACTGGTTTTTTAATATCAGGCTTAGTAAGTTTTGAGGCGTTTATATGTAAGAAATCGTTTTGATCTATAGGATCCAGTTCTGTAGTATTATTATAATATACAGTGCCTAATCTATATAAACTTGAGGGAAGAGTAAATACAGAACTTACTTTTGTAATTGTAGCAGTAGTTCTGAATAGATTTATTTTTTCTTTAATGTTATTTACAATATTAGCATATTCATTAGTTATCTCACCAGCTCTATTAAACTGATTTAAATCATAGAAATATTGTTCAAACACCTCTAATTGTGCTTGATTTGCTAGTAGATTATATTCCTGCGGAGTCATATAACCTCTATTTTCTTTGTTTAATATTGCTAAAACTCTTTGATATACTGTATCTACACTAATCATATTTTATTTATTAAAGTAATAAAGGGCCACAAAAGTGACCCTATATCACTACATGTGGTTTATTTTTGTTTTTTTTCAATAGATTTATAAACCTCTACACCTTCATCTGTTTTAAACCAAGCGGCTAATGCAGAATAAGGATTTTCTTCAAATGGTACAGTTAGTAATTTTTTGCCATTACTAGCCCAAGAAAAAGTTTTTTGATCTTGCGAAAGTTTAACAATACCAGCTTCTACAGCTTTTATTCCAAAATTACGTAATTGTATATTATCATCATTTACTAAACTAATAAACGTTGTAGGTGATTTTTTTGCAAATAACAAAATATCACGTTTAATTTCTTTCGAAGTCATTTTATTAACACCACTACCTTGTTCTACTCGTAAAACAGCTTCTGCATGTTCAACATCTAAATCTTTAGCTAAGTTTAACGCTTCTATCTCTATTTCTAAATCAAAAAGCTCTTCTTTAGCATCAGCAGCTGGGTTAAATTCTTCGTAAGTTTTTCCTAGTTGTGGATGATACACTGATAAAAGCTTTTGCAAGCCTTGATCTTCTTTATTAACAGTTAACGTACCATCAGTAAAAACAATATGCCTCAATGTAGAATAACCTGTTTGTTCATCAACAAAACAGCTAGCTTGATTTGATGCATATCTTAATTCTCTAGCATAACCTTTGTCTTCGTCAAACCATAATAATGGATGTCTACTTCCGTGTTTTGATGCTAGTGTATAAGTAATAGGTGTTCTATCACTCAAAAGATAATATGTTCTATTTTTAATTTCCCATTTGGGCTGTGCTACTGCACTTTTTTTAGTTGCCATAATATATAATATAATAAGATTAATAATTAGTAAAGTTAGAGCACCCGAAAGTGCCCTATCTCTACATTAAATATTAAGACTGTGTTACAGACTTAAATAATACGAAGTTATTAGCTCCTTGTACACATAAACATCTTTCAGACAAGAAATGTACATTCATTTCATCAACATCAGATGTATAAACTCCACCTACAGATCCAGTGATCCATGATTTCATTTTTCTATCATCAGCTTCTGAAGCTCTATACCTAACATGTAAGAAAGGACGTTTAATGTTCTTACCTAATTGTTGATCGTACACTGTAGAAGTACCAGCAGGCACTAAGATACCATCAATGTCTTCTGTAAGACCACGAGTAGCAGCGTCGTTTAAGTATTTCCAGTCAGTTTTATAGAAGTCATAAGAACCTCTTCTAAACCCACTAAATCCTAAATTAAGCGCCATATCTTCACTGTTGTTAAATACTCCATAAGAAGATCCACCAGCATAATGTGCATTTACAGCTCCTAACATATCATCAAATGCAAGCGCAGTAGCTCTATTTAAGAAAAGCATGTTTTCCTCAATAGCACCTTGCTTATCAAGGTTTTTAAGTATTTCATCAAAATCTTGTAATGCAGTTCTATCAGCACCTGAGTTAGATAATGTAGCTTCACCAGAATTAAAGTTTTGATAAATGTTACCTCTTGATTCAATAGCAGCAAATAAACCTTCTGTACCTTTAAGATCAGAATCGTGACCAGCAGCGTCAGAGCCACTAGCAACTAATTCACCTTCTACCATTGCCATTTCTAAGTAATCTTCAAAACGTAATCTTGTTTCATGTTCAGATTTTAAATACCATAGATAACCTGATGCTCCATTTTCTGTAGTAACCTCAACCCAGCCAATTTGTGCTGTATCAGAACCAGAGATAGAATATTTATCTTTGATAATGATTGGTGAGTTACTAAATTGTTGGAAACCAGCATCTACAGAACCTGTCATACCAGCTGTTCCTTTCTTAAATTCAGAACCGAAAACAAATACTTTCAGGTCTGGGTTAGAAGAAGCAACAAAACTAGCTGGCCAAGCGCCTGCAGTATAACTAAAAGCCTCAATAGAGTTTGTAGCAACAGATCCTACATAAGCTTTAACAGTATCTAGTCCTTTAGAGACAACAATAGTTTGTCCAGCTCTAATAGCATGTCCTGTTATATTAATAGTGTTATCAGTAGCAGTGTTTGCTGTTGCAATTTTTGCTCCATCATACGCTATGTGTAACCTTCCTTGTTCTGACCAAATAACTTGGTCTGATGCAGAAGGAATCTCAGCTCCTACCATACGTAAGAAAGAAGAAACAGAACGATTACCATATCGCTCAACTTCTTTTTCGTACACATCAGGTAAAAACTGTTGTGCAAATGTTCCGCCACCTGAGCCAGAGTCAAATGTCAGATAATTAGTACCAAATAATGTTTTGGTAGGGGCAGGTGTTAATCCAGCTGGAAACGATCCGCCCGTGTTAAATAATCCCATTTTTTTTTAATTTTTAAATTATTGTTTCATTTTTATTCTTAATCTTGAACTATCATCACCACTAATTGCTCTAATTTTCATGCCAGAATCAGTAGTAACTTCTTGATGTTTACCTCTCGGCGACATATCAATGTTTTTTGATTTTGACAATTGATTTTTTATTGCGTCTGCCTTACCTTGCTCATAAAAATGATTAGCAATAGCATCAGCATTCATTGCTGTAAATAAAGCTTTATGATAACCAGCCGCATCACTCATATTACTATCTTTATCAGCAAACTTGCTAACTAAATTATTAATATCTGACTGATCATTTTTTACGTTATCTACATCTTTTACTTTAAATCTATACTTGTTATTACCAACTTTATATTCAAAACCTTTGAATTCGTTGTTGAAAAAATTATTAGTTTTCTCTTCAAATACAGATCTTTGTTTTTGAGCTAATTTTTGTGTTGATTCCTGCTCGTTTTTGTAGTTATTGAAAAAGTTAACCGCTTCTTTCTGCTCAGGTGACAACTTTGAACTTAACTTAAGATCATCATAGTATTTATTTTTGAGCGTATTTAAATTAGTTTTAGCTTCTGCAATAGCCTCCTTTAATCTTAGTTTCTTACGTTTAATATCACGCTCTTCATCAACTTCTTCGTCAAAGGAAAAGCTATCATCAATAAGGAAACTAATTTCTTCTTCACTTAAATGTGATTTTGTTTGTCTATAATTCTCTCTTAACATATCCATGTCATTCATAGAATCATAATCTTTATTCATTTTTACGTAATCTTCCAGCGTACCACCGGTTTCACGCATAAAGTCAACTAATTTATTGACATTTTCAGGTAAATCATTGACTTCCTGATTAGTTATTACATCTTCAGATTCTTCCTTAAGTTTTTTTGGAATATCTTTTATTTTTTCAACAAGTGTAGGTTCTTCTTGTTTTTCATCTACATCTACAAGCTCTATAACTTGCTCTTCGCTTGTTGTTTCTTCTTCTACTTTTTCTGTAGATTCAGGTTCTTTTTCTTCAACAACATTTGTTTCTTCTGTTTTTTGTTGTTGTCTTAAATCTACTTTAATTACACCATCTTCTTCTTGTGGTGGTTTTTTTTCTGTAGGTTCCTCTGTTTTTTGTGTTTCAACTTGTTCTTGTTTAGTTTCTTCAACAGCTTCTACATTTTCTACTTCTTTTGTTTCTTCTGACATGATAAAATATTATATAATTAATAAAAAATTTATTTAGGTTCAAATTGTTCCATATTAAACCCGCTACCCATTGTGTCATTACCTGACGACTCAAACGACTTAGCTTTTCCTTGGCCTTGTCGTTGTTCAATTAATTGTGATTGTTGTGTTGCTTGTAATTTTGTTCTTTCGTCTTTACGATCTTCTTTTGTTTTTTCTTTTTGGTTTACTATATTAAGTTCTTGTTGTTTCATTTTTTGATTTAACTCAAACTCGAATAACATTAATTCTTTTTTAAGTTCTTTTTCAGTTTGCAAACGCGTAATTTCTAAACTAGCTTTAGTTTGTTCTAATTGTAAACTTTGTTGTGTTATAGCTTGTTGTTTTTGTACTTCTGATTGTGCAGCAACTTGTTGAGCTTGAGCGTTAGCTTGTGATTGAGCTTGTATGTTTTGCTGCTGCATCTCTTGATCTTTCTCTTGTTTTTTACGTCTACGTACTTTTAATAATTGATTTGCAAGTTTAAGATTTTTAACTTCTCTTATATCAATAGCATCTTCTAAGTATATTTGATCTTTAGACAACGCTTGTTGTATATTATTTTCTAATAATTGTTTTTCTTCTTCATCAGGAGCTAATTCAATATATACACCAAAATCATGTAAGTGCATATTTTTAATATCTTCTAAAGTACCTACATTAAATCTGCCTATGCTAGATATGAAAGCATCTCTAGTAGGAGAAAACTCTAATATATCTGATATACGAAGACTAATAGCTTCTGCTGTTTTAATAGTTAAAAATAGGCTTGATTGTAGTATGTGTCTAGTTGCTGTATTAGAATTAGCAGCGGCTAGTTTTTGTACACCAACTAAAGCGTTAGCATCAGGTAAAGAACCATCGCGAGCTTCATTTAAACCTGTTACATCTCTAATCATTTGCAAATAATAATTATAAGTACTAATAAGTGAACTTATTTTATTATTACCACCATTAGATGTAAGCTCTTGTATTGGGACTTTTCCAGGATTCATATCACCCTCTTGTGTGAGCGATCTACCTATAACAGAACCTGTTTGAAAAAACATATTTAATGCTTCTTGCGGATTGTAATTTGTACCATTACCTAGGTCTATCTCGGCTAATCCATCCGCGTCTAAATATACACCATCAGGTATCATTCGTGACAACACTTGTTGTAGTTTTAAATGAGTAAGTTGTATCATATCTGCAAAACCAGTAATTCTGCTTACTAATGATTCTATGCGACCTTTATATATACGAGGTGCAACAACATTGTAATTCATCATTACTTTTGTAGTATCACTCTTGGGCCTTATCATGTTTTTTGACATTTCCCATTTTAACATTCTTTTTGTTCCTAGTACAAAAGCTCCATCATATACAACCTCTACTGATCTTGATATTTTATCAAATAAAGTTCTAGCATCTTTAGGTGGATTAAACTGATCATTTTTTTCTATAACCTTTAATGCGCCTGAGGAAGTTTGTTTTACTTTGTATACTTCATTATTATAAGTTTTATAATTAAAATATAAAATTTGTACAGTGTTTGCGTCTAAAACTGAATCTTCGTTTATAAATCTATTGTGTGATGCAGAGGTTTGTACACCTTGTTTTGTAAGCTCTTTTAACTCTTCATCCGTTAATTCTGGAAATTCTGTTTTTAATTCATTAATAGTAACTGATTTAACTTCACCTACATAATATATGTCATCAAAATAAGGCGAATGAGTGTATGAATAAACTACATCTGCAGGATCTACGTACTCTATTTTAATACCTTCAGATTTATTAAAATTATTTTTTACACAACCAATACCTATAACAGTTAAATCATAATTTACACGTCTTTTTGTTAAATCGTATTTATTACTATTAAAAATACTATTAATAGCTTGTTCTTCAGCAATTTCTATAGCTTGCTTATAATCTAATTGCATGTGTAATGCTAATTCTTCTTCATTTTCTGGCAAATTATTAGGATCACTGTTTCTTATATCAATACCTAACTCGGATTGCACTTGATTTGTAAAATCTTTAGTTTGCATGTCTGTTAATATTGACTCTATATAATCAGTACGTTTTTTTACACTGGAATCATCTTGTGAGTATGCTTTTACATCATAAAGTCTATCTGACATACCATTTACTACTATATCTACAAATTTTGGTATAATAGGTACTGGTTTCCAGTCTAAATTTAAATAAGATAAATCACCATTTATAGATAATTCATCTTTATATTTTTTTACAGACTGTTCACCTCTAGCATACAACCTTAATCTGTGATACTCGTCTCTATTAGAATAAAAACGAGTAGCACCTGAGTCTCTTTTAAACCACTCATGTTCTATTGCTTTTGCCACTTTAAGTCCATATTCAAGACTAGCTTTTTCAGCATCACTTGCTATTTGACTTGGAAATGAACTTTTTAAAATTGTTTCAGCCATGCTATTTAATTATTTGCGAATGCATTCCTTTGTTATTAAATCTTTTTATTTTTATTCCCAATGATTGTTTTTCGACTCTTTGTCGTGGACTATATAGATTCCTGTTACAAGCCATAATAGCAAGACCAGAGCTAATAGTAGCATCATATTTAGTTCTTTTGTTAATATCAAACCTTGCCCAATCGTTGAGTGTTCTGTTAAAGTAAATATTACCAATATTTCCTTCGTTATAACCAACATATTTTTCTATATAAGTTTCTATAGCAGCAGCGTGTGCTTGCTTTATATCCTCAGATGTATTTGGTATACCGCCTATTTCTTTTTCTGTAACAGACAATTTGTTCCATAATTTATCTGGTCTATTCATAGAATAACCTCTATAACCTCTTCTTCTAAAATGATATAATAATCTTGGTTTATTGTTTTCTGCTAATATTGGCATACCATAATAAATAACAGCCATTAAAACATCTTCAAAAAACATCTCAGCAGTTTGTGGCCGAGCTACATATTCTAAAAAAAAAGTATTAGGCGGAGCATCTTCCATGCTAAACTTTGTTAATCCGTGTAAAGCACCTTTTGATCCTACATTATCTACCGTACCTGATATATCATAAGAATCACAGCCAAAAGCTCCAATATGATCATTACCTGGATATTTAATACCATTTTTTACTATTACATTATTTTCTAAATTCTTAGGAGGTGTCCAACTAACAAAAAATCTACCATTTTTATTTGGTGCAAACAAAACCTTAGTGTCTTTAATTCCGTTTTCCCATATAAAACTCCCTTGTGTAACATAGCCAGATCTAACAGCATCCTCATTATAATCTATTTGCTCGTATATTTTTGTTAAATTAAATATACTGTTTTTTGCTTCATCTCTAAAAGCGTGTTCTTCAGTTCTAGGAAATTGTCTATAATATTCATTTAAACCATCACTGTCATGTTTTAAACCATCTACTTCGTTTTCCCAGAATTCAATGACTCCGGTGTCGATATATTCGTCATCAACTCCAACGACGGGTATTTTCGGCGTATTGAAAACAGGGTATCCATTAACATCCATGTATCCTTCGTAATTCCATTCCATAGGTATGAACAAAGAATATAGTCCTGAGCTAGTCTGGCCATTTTTATTTCGTTTTGTGACATCTGAGTCATAATATAGTTTTTTAAAATTATCACCACCTTTATCTAAAGAGTTTGATGTTGAACCCATCATACATTTACCTATGATACGACTACCTAATCTTAATGTTGTTTTTGTTACACGCCAATTATTCAATATATTGTCTGGTCTCTCCCATTTACCACTTTCATCATGTACTAATAGTTTTAATTTTTCACCATCATAACTGTTATCACCTGTATTTTTCCAATCAATTGTGGTATCTAAGCCCTCTAGTATTTGTTTTTCACTTTTTTCTGTAATTGACTTTTTAGTTAGTTTAGACGCTGGAACTCTATAAGCAAGTTCTGATTTTGGTCTATCCATTCCGTCCTGTATTGGTTTGAAAAAAAACGGATAATTGACGGATATTGGTACAACCTTATCGGTAAACATTTTTTTAGCATCAGATCCTGATTTTGATAATATACCAAACCTTGCATCTGATGTAATTGTTGCTTGATGAACAGATTCTGCGGATGACATAAAGCTAAATCCAGACCGTCTATTTTTGAGGTAGCACATTCCATAACAACGTTTATCGGCTTTACACGCTTCCCAGAATATAAAGAATATACGATTGGCTTCTCTGTAGTCTGGCTTCCCAACGTCAATCTTAGTCCACTGCAAGTACATGTAGTGAGAACCAGTAATATAAGTAGAAATATTTTTGTTAACAAACCAATAACCTTGCTCTCTTCTTGTAAATTCTTGATCAATATAAGCAAACCATTTATTTTTAAAATTAGCTGGATACGATTCCCAATCAAATATACTATTAATATTTTTTAAATCTTTAGGATATTCTTCTGCAACCCATTTATTATCTGTGTTATTTATATTTTTTGGCTCTTGCGGTAATGCTATACACAAACTTTGTATTTCTACAATTTTACCTATTTTACCAGTTTTACTTATAACAATTACATCGTATTCTTTATTATAACCATACTCCCATTTATTATGCCTATTTAACCTTTTTATTATATTAGGTTTTATAGGTGTAATTTCTTTTACAAGTGTTTGATTATACATTATTTAGATCTTCTTTCTGCAAAACCACTAAAGCTTTCTTTTACTTCTAATGGTTTGTCCTCCATTAAATTTTTTTCTGCTTCTATACGTGTCAATATTTCAAAAGCATCAAATATAGCTAACTTTTTAGTAGCTGCAGCATTCTTTAATCTATCAGCCGCTAATTCATCTTCGCCTCCATCAACTATAATTTCTTCCTCCGCTACTCTTATTAGCTCATGTACCGCTTTATACCCAGCTTGTATTATACTCGACTTCAGATCCTTTGCTTTCATATTTAATTGATATTGAATTTATTGGTACCCTATATAATCTTTCACCATCTACAACAAACTCATACTCACTATTTGGTGTAAAACCTATTAAATCACCATTATTTAAATTTAAGCTTATTAGATCATCTCCTAGGTGCTTTAAAACACCTGTTAAAGGTTTTTCTTTACTAATATCTAAATTATTATCGTTGTGTATTGGTTTTACAAAACAAAAACCTGGTGGTGTAAACCACTTATTGTTGCGTTTATACAAAAAAATTTGATCATGGTAACAAAAAAACTTATCTTCTTCAAAATAGCTACTACTATTTTTTTCATCACCTCTAATATCATAATATCTTCTAAATACATTGTGGTGAACTATGACTTCATCATTAATATCTAAATACTCATTATCATTTATTATAGGTAATTGTTTTATTATACCATTTCTATTAACAAATTTATGATCTTCTATACTTGTATTTAATATTAATTTTTTATCACCTATAGATTTATTGTTGTTGTATCTACCGTTTTTTGGTTCTACAATATAACAGTGTATATTACGCATTAATATTCTAAATTATATTCTACAGCTATAGCCATGTTTTTATTAAAATGTTTCCAAGGCAAAACTTCGTCTTTCTTTTTTATATAAATTTTATACTCGTTTTCAACCTCTATTATTTCAGATATTGTATGTCCTCCGAAAACTTCTTGACCTACACTATAATGCATTGCATCGTTTTTATAATCACGACCTATACTAATCTTTCTTATTAGATTCATTTTTAACTTTTTTAAAGCTACCGTCTTCTATATTGATACTTACATCTCCATATGTATCTTGCAACTCTGTTTTAAATTTATTTAATTCCTGATTAAGTATGTCATACTTGTGAAGTAATATATGTTTTTGTACTTCTAAATTACCAACTTGTTCTTGAGTTGTTTTAATAACTGTAGCTAAATTTTGAAGCTTTGTAAGTTCTTCTGTTTTAATTTGTTTTTTCATTGTATAAAATTTAAGTAAATATAGTTATTTATTATTTATTTCTACCTGTGCGCAAATGCAATATATATATAATTGTGATTATTACTGTTAGTAGATCCACCACCTCCAAGGCTTGTGAATCCATCGGAATTAAATGAAAAATTATTAGTAGTCGAAGCACTACTATAACTATTAGATAAATTAGCCCAAAGATTTTCATTTGGTCTTTGATTGTGAAAAATTGTCCAATTACCAGCAATTGATGTTCCTTTTACCATTAAAAACGCTGGTTCAAATCCTGTGAAAATTTTATTACCGCTTGAACCCGTTCCTGTAAAAGAGCCTATTTTACTAAATCCCGGAACAGAGTGCCAAGCATAAGTAATATATTTAGAATTACTTACGTTTGATAATTCGCTAGTACCTGTATTTTGATAAATCAAAGAAGAAGATGGTTTTTGATAATAAGGGTGATTAACTTTGTTAGAGCTATCTTGTTCATCATTACTAACATTTAAATATAACCAATTTGGATAACTTGTGTGACTTAAACCTAATGATTCAGAGTACACATTCCAATTATTACTATCATCTAATCTTTTAGTAATTATTATTTCAGGAGGTTTTGATAAACCATGACACATGCTATGCTGCACTCCTGTTCCAGTATGTTTAATAATACTAAATCCATTATCTCTGTTTGCATTAATTGAATCAGGTGTAATAGTTCCAGTATTCAAGCTTAAATCAGAGCCCTTATGACTAAATGTTCTAGCTTTGTTTTCATAAATATTATAAGCAAAGTGGCTACCTTTTTGATAATCAATATTACTTTCTGTACCATGATAATTACCTGATAAATCACGAGCATCTCCGTTTAATCTATATGTTGCTATACACGATGTATCCCCTAAAACCTGCAGTGTATCTACGGTAGCTTTAGTTTCATTATATAATGTTGCTACTTCAGTAGGTGATATTGCTCTGTTAAATAT
>TARA_R100001463_G_scaffold50599_1_pt1 | contig 20906 bp, 35 predicted proteins | sample TARA_R100001463 | Tara Oceans TARA_R100001463 (sample SAMEA2622242) | marine metagenome | biome: marine biome (ENVO:00000447); feature: deep chlorophyll maximum layer (ENVO:xxxxxxxx); material: "saline water (ENVO:00002010), including plankton (ENVO:xxxxxxxx)" | depth 40 m
CTTAAATTTCGTGATGAAGATAATAAATTAGTTGAATATAGAAGTGCTGCAGGTCTTAACTACATTATTGAGGATGCCTAATGCAACAAGTATTTATAGGCATAATATTATTCTTAGGTTTTACAACCTACTTTTTATATAACGAAAACACTACCCTAAAGTCTAATAACCTTGCTTTAGAAGGTGCTATAGCATCACAAGAAGAAGCTATTGCATCTATAAAAGCTGATTTTGAACTGCAAACAAAACAAATGAATGACTTAACTCTTAAATCACAAGAAGCACAAAGAGAATTAAACCGATACACACAATTTATACAAAACTATGAATTAGCAGATAAAATATTAGCTGATCCTATAGAAATGGAAAGGAAAATAAATAATGGAACAAAACACATCATGGAAGACATTGAGAAAATCAGCAGCACAGTTGATGATCTTGATGATGGTTTGCAGTTGCAGTCTGATTCCGACTAGACAAGTAGAAGTTACAACAAAACCATTAGATAGAAAAATAGTACAACCTATTATGCCTAGAGAAATTGATCTCCAAGAGCCTAGATGGATTGTAATAACACCAGAGAACTGGGAAGATCAATTAGCTATGATAGAAGAACAAGAAGGTGAGTTAGTTTTTCTTGCAATGACTATACCTGATTATGAAGTAATGGCTTATAACATGCAGGAATTGAAGAGATATATCACTGAATTAAAAGATGTTGTGGTTTACTATAGAGAAGTAACAATTGACAAACCTGAGTAAATTTCTGATAGAATTAAGGCTCATTCATTATATAGGAGATTAATATGATGGGAATGATAGGAGAATGGTTAGGAATAATTACAGGTGTTGTATGCTGTGCATCCATTATCTGTGCTTTAACTCCGACACCAAAAGACGACAATATGATTAAAAAGTTTTATTCTGTTATTGAGCTTTTAGCTCTTAACATTATGAAAGCTAAAGATAAGTAGTCATGTCTAATAGCGTTACACCATTTGTATACAACGCGATACTGGATAGGGTAGTAGATGGAGACACCATAGATGTAGTGCTAGATTTAGGTTTTTCAGTAAAACTACACAAACAAAGAGTGCGATTAGCAGGTATTGATACACCTGAGTCTCGTACAAGAAATTTAGAAGAAAAAGCATTAGGGCTTAAAGCAAAAGAAAGACTTATAGAACTATGCGTAGGTTCATTCAAAGTTCAATCATTAGGTAAAGGTAAATATGGCAGAATACTTGGTATTCCTTATACAGAAGATGGACAAAGTATTTGTCAGATGCTTATTAATGAAGGTCATGCGGTTGAATACTGGGGTGGCAAAAAGAAAGCCAAAGTCCGAGAGGATGGAACATGGGGAGAATAATATGAATATATCACAAGAAGGATTATCACTTATAAAGAAGTTTGAGGGTTGCCCTGTTGAAAATGGTCATGCAGTAAGTTATAAGTGTGCAGCTGGAGTTTGGACTATTGGTTATGGATCAACAAAATATGAAGGAAAACCTGTTTTTGGGGGTATGTGTATCACATTAAAAGAAGCAGAAAACCTACTGCTGCATGAAATGAAAGAGTATGAAGGCTATATAAATGATTTAGTCAAAGTTCCTTTACATCAATATCAATTTGATGCTTTAGTTGCTTGGGTGTTTAATTTAGGACCAAGCAATTTATCAGCATCAACTTTACTTAAAGTATTAAACAACAGCCAATATGATGATGTTCCTGCACAGATTAAGCGATGGAATAAAGCAGGTGGAAAAGTTTTAGAAGGTCTTAACAGAAGAAGAGATGCAGAAGCATTATTATTTCAGGCTTTAGATTGGGAACACGTTTAAAATTTATGGCATTAAGTAAAACGCAAACAAAAAGATTAGGTGGCATATTATCTATTATGTTTGGCGATACAATACCTAGTACAAACTTAACAGAGCTTATACAACAGGGTTATGTGGAAGTTAATGGTAATGATTATAAACTCACTGATAAAGGTTTAGATGAAAAAAATCGTTTAACAACTCTTTGTGGTTTAAATATTATGTATTCTTCTGAGAAGAAAGAAACTTTAAAATAAACAATATATCCTGTTTCTCTTTTAGTATCTTCTCAATAACCTTCAGTTCTTTTTCTGCTTGTTTAACTTCTTTATCAATACTCAACTATAAATTACCTCTTAAATTAATATAGATCATCGTAATCTCCATTAGTAATTTTTTTGTATGAATTTATAATATCTCCAAATATTTGTTTATTTTCATTCTTATCTAAGTTATTTAAAAGATAATCCATTCTGTTAATGTCTTTGCTATTCACTTCTTTATTTTTTTTGTAATAACGCAGACATTTTTTTATAAATTCAATATCTGCTTTGCTAAGATTTTTAATTAACATAATAATTAATTAACAAAAACACTTTCATTTAATTTCTTAAAACCCCACATTTTTCTAAATAAAATTCTAGCTTCATTTTCATCAAGCAATGGCTCTTTATACATTTCTCTTTCAACACGATTTGCATGACACCATCTGTTGAAATTTACGCTATAAGGTGCTGTATCGTCATATATAAATTCATTCATTTTTAACCCCTTTTATGTTTGTTATAGTGAATTTCTATCATTTTTTTTAATAATTTACTAGTTTTTTTATTTTTATGCTCTTGTTATTTATTTTTTATTTCTTGTGCGTGTAAATTAATTAATTGCTTACAAATTTCACCTGTTGTTACCCTTCTACCTGCTTGCTCAGTATAATAATTTCTTAATGCAGTTAGGTTTTGGCTTGTGATTGGATCAATTCTAAACTGAACACCTTGTGTGTTTTGTTTTTCTTTATTAAATCTTAATTCCATTTGTTTCTCCTTGATAATTTATTTGCGGTCTTTTTGAAAGACCACTCTAATATTCTATCTATTAATATGCTGATGTATTTCATTTATACCTCTAATTTGTTTTGCCAGTACATTTGTGCTTGTTCATCTCTTATATGCTGCACAAAGGCGTGTAAGACATCACTAGGCTTCTCACCAAGCGTTTTATTGTATAGTCCACGCTTTTTTATCACTTGTTCTAAATCGTCCTTAGAACGCATATACTCCCATACTTCCATTTCACCTAATTCGGCATTTAATTCTTGTATTTGTTCTTTTGTATCTAACATAATTACTCCTGTAATTTAATGTGCGACTCTGCGAGTGTCACTGGTTATTATTTTTGTTTGAAATCCTTGTTTTTTGAATTTCATTGATTGGTCATCAATCATTCCATATTCAGTAGACTTTACTCTTTCAAACCAGTCGTTGATTCCGATAGATGGTTTCTTTACATAAAGTCTAAATATTTTAAAGTGTTGGTTGCCTACGATCTTAGTCATTACTTTACCTCCTTATAAAATAATTCATAAGGTAAGTTGTTAAGACTTTCCTCTGCCTTACCTATACTTGAATAAGTATTAGAATATTTAATTCTTGCTTCTTGTGGCAATTCATTTTCATATTTAGATATAGCTTCATCTAATAAAAGAGTTATCTCATTTAGAGTTTGTAATGTTTGGTTTTTTTCTTGGTTTGTCATTTTATTTTTTCCTTGCTCTAAGAGCATCAATTTATCGTTATAGCGATATTATAACCCCATAATGGAATAATGTGCAAGTCTTTTTTATGTTGTTTTAAAATGGTAGATCATCTTCTTGATCTTCGTCTATATAATTAGGGTTGCCTTCGTACAGTTGTTTTGCATATTCTTGTGCAGCTGTTTCTTTAAAACCATAATGTTTTAAAAACTTAAATTCATTACCAAACTTTGTGTGTAGCTGTGCATGGTGAAATCTACATAAAGGTATGCACTCTGAATCGTGTGCTTTTAATCCAAACCCTCTGTGACCACTAACAGGTTTTAATAAATGATGTGCTTGTACAGAACCTTGACAAGATAAAAACCCTGATCTGCTTATAAAACAAGGCAGGGTTCTTATCCAAGCTAGATGCTTTTGGTTAACAATTCTTTTTGACACTAGAAAGGCATATCATCTTCTGCTTCTTCAGGTAGGAAGTAAGTTTCAGATTCTTCTTTTTTTATAGCATCAACTAATCCACATGATAATGTTTTAGTTCCTGCTTCTTCATTAGTATTTACCCATCCACCAAACTTTTGACTTACAGTATTACCATTACCAAGATCAACTGTAACTGGACCACCAATGTCAGGCGAGTTTTCTTTTGCATTTCCATCTTTTAAATATAACAAACCAACTGATTGTACTAATTCAAATTTATCATTTAGATTGCCATACTTATCTTTCATAGATGTTTTTAAAATAGAATAGTATTTGTCAATACCTATATCATTTTCATCATAAGGGTCTTTTTTGTGGTGTATAGACCCTTTCCATATAACCTTAGAGTTATTTTCTTTCCACATTGTTCCTTTTCTATCTTTTTTTACATATTCGCTCATTTTTTATTCTCCTAAATTAAATTTATATTCATAACCTTTACTGTTATGCCTTTTTCTTTTTACTACAATCTCACCATATTTAGGTAAGTTGTATAATTCTCTGCACCTATCTTTACGCATATTTCTTATACAAGCTGATATAGTGTTTTCTCCATAGAACCTTCGTCTACGAGCATAGTCCTCACCATACCAACCTGTATATGCATTAACTATCTTTTGTTGTATTTCATGGAACATAAGCCAATTGTTTTTTACATAACCTGATCTAAGTGTCATAAATACACAGTCATCAACTGTGTATTTATTCCTAGACTTCTTTTCTATGCTTTGTGGGACTACCATTAGAAGTTTCCTTGATCTGTGTTAGATTCAGGTGCTTCATCAACTTGTTGCTTTACAACCTTTGGTTTGCTTCGTTGCATTGCGCCTTCAGCATCATCATCTTCTTTTCTAGTTGCAACCCCACATGCCATTAGCAATGAGTATCTTTTTGCATAGCTTAATGCTGAACCATATGCTTGTGGGTCTTGTTTTGAAGCTGGTATTGTGACCTTGCCTGTTGAAAGACTGCCACCATGCCCATGAAATACTGTCTCAATGCAAACACCATTATCACAATCATGTGCTACTTGCTGAAGCAATATTCCATTGCTGTTTAAAGGTTTCTTAACAGAATCAATAACCTCTTTCAAACTTGCATAGTCGCTTTTGAAAAAAGGGTTATTAGCATCCTGCACTACATGGTCAATTTCTTGTTGTGCTTTAACCAAAGCATTTATCAATGTATCTGTTGATTTCATTTTATTCTCCATAGTTCTTTAGCAACTGCTCTATCAGAGTCAGACCACATCCAATTAGAAAAGTCAGGATAGAACTGGTCAACCAAAGAATAAATATCATTATTTTGTAAAAGGTTCATCATTGCTGATGCGACCCTGTACACCTCATTTAATCTCATGTCTATATCGTCTACCTCAAAACTTATAACCTCTGCTTTTGTTTTGGTTACATAAAGGTAATCGGCGTAGGCACGATCTTTTTCTAAAGCTGTTGCGTAAACCGCAACTTGCCTTTGAACTGGTGGTAGTAATTCAGATGGTCTTTTTGCAGTGGTCTTAATATCCCTAATGCAATCTTCGTACTCTAAATCAACATAACCTATAACTGGTATTGGTAGATCATCAAATTTTAGTTCTACTTTCTTTTGATAACTTACAGGTTCACCTAACCCTTCATAAAAGGGTAAGCCAACTTCTAAATACTTTTCTATGTTGTTATATTCTGTTTCTGCTTTCACCTCGTCAAACGTAACGCCTTCTTTTTTATGGTAGTTCATAAGACTCATAAACTCTTTCTGTGCTTCCTTGACGCTGTGCTTCTCTCCTATAGCATGATCTATAACAGTTCCTCTAAGCATTGCAGAGTTGGTCGGTGATTTGTGTTTAGCAAGATACCTAACTATAAAAAGTGATATGTCTTGTATAAATAGATTTATAGAACTAGCTGATAAGTGTTCTATATCAAACTGGTCAAATGGGTTGTTTGTCATAACTGCTCCACATTTAAAAGTTTATTTTTTTGTTCTAGCCATTCTTCACTTCCGACTTTTAGCCAGTCAATCCCAAAAACTTTACAAGTAACAAAGTCCCTAGCATTTTTTAAACTATCGGCAGTTGCCCAAAAATTTTGTACTTTATTATTTATGCTATATCCACAAGAGTTATTAGATATCACCCAATCACCATAAGACCATTTTTGATAGCCAGTCTTTTTAAATTTGATATTTTTATTTCCTGATTGTTTCATTTTATTTCCTCATTTTATTATTTGTGTTAATTTATAAAAGAGACTATAATCCAATATGGATTTCAATGCAACTCATAATATATAAAAGGTAAAGGTATGAAATTAAAAGAATATTTAAACACAAACAATCTTACTCAAGATAAGTTCATAAACGAGATGGAAAAAGAAACAGGTCATAGATTATCACAAGGTGGTCTTTCTAAATACATCCTTGAATCTCGTATACCAAGAAAAGCAGAAATGATTGCTATACATGAATATACAAAAGGTGAAGTTGAGCCAAATGATTTTTATTTGGGTTAACCAATTTTAAGATCATCATACCAGTTACTTGTCACTGCCTCTTTAGGTTGTTCTATCACCTGCATCTTATACTCCTCAAAATCTAGATAGCGTTTCTGATTTAACCATGTAGAACAATGTGGTATGTATTTCTTTTCCATCTTTTTGATCTCTATATCATTAACATACCTTTCTAGCATTTCATATAATTTATCTTGGTCATACTTCTTGATGATGGATTTATATTTGGTCAGTGCTTGATGTTTGTTTTCTTTTCTAGGATAGGCTTTCCAAAAACTATTAAAGTCATACATATATTCTTTCTTGTCATCTTTGGTGTGGTCTTTAGTATTGGGTGGGGTCGTGGCAAGGGGGGTGGTGGTCTCCACACCATGAGGGGGGTTATCCTCACCCCTGATGGTCAAATGATATCTATTTGATGTGTTTCCTCCATCCTCCTTATATCTTTTTTCAATCCTTAATAAACCTAACTCTTCAAACTCTTTAACAATAGACGCTATATGTTTTGTGTCTTTAAGACCTGCAAGTTTTGCTATGTGTGAGTAACTGGGATAGCAGCTATTCTGATCATCGCAATAGTTGGCTAGTAGTATTAGTATTAATCTCTTGGTTGGTGTTTGACCTTCAAACTGAATCTTTAGTGCTTTGTTTAGACATTCAATAGACATTCTTTCCTCTCTCTGTTTTCCTTATTCGGTTTAATAAGATACTTCTAATGTATTTTTGTGTCAATACAGTTTGGAATACAATTGCTTTTAAGTCTCACCTTTATAACATTTTATATATTCATAACATCTTTGTTTTGCTTCTACCCATGAACCATCTTCGCAAAAGTGATTATCATAATAAGGGTCATTTTCATCATCATCATTAAAAGGTCCATAAACCCAAATATTAAAGTTCTCTTTAAAAACATCTAAGAAAGGATATTTGTCCATTAACTCAAATACTATTTCTTTAGATGATTTTCTCTTAACGATCTTTCTAAGCTCTTCTTTTTCACAAGTTGTTTCTACAACTGGAAAAGGTTTGATTCTGTAACTTAATTTTTTAGATTTGCATTTATCAAAATTAGCAAAATTAATATTTGATTCATTTAAACTTTTTGCCAATGAAGATATTGTAGGTCTATCAGGATGAAAGTAATGCAACAACAAACAATAAGATGAAACAAAATACTTATTGTGTTGGTCAAAAGGTTCAAGTGCATGTGCATATTCATGTAAGATGACTGCATAGTTTTTTGCCCATTCTTTTCTAAGATAAATTGTGTCGTTGCTATATCTCATAAATGATTTGCCACGTCCAGTTTTAAAAACTAAATTAATTTTCTTTTTAAATACCTTGTTTAATTTATTAACACATTCATTACATTGATCTTCGGTCAGGTAACTTTTCTTAATCATCCATGACTGAGAATCTTCCCAGTCATAAACTTTTTGTCTTTGGGTGTCTCTACTCATATATTTACACTCTTACAAGCCTTCTTGTTTTGTTTATGCAGTTTGTAAATAGCTTTTAAATAATCAAGATCAGATTGCATATCATTCCATATCTCATCTTTAACATCTTGAATAAATAATACATCCAACTTACTCACAATTTGTAAATCAGATTTTTTTGGAATCCACCATTGATGATTAATAGACTTATATTCTGCTGAAGGATGACCTGAGTCTTTCCATTTCCACTCAATATCACCATGCTCTGTTCTAGCTTGTAATTTTATCATTTAATTCTCCTTTATCATTTTATAAAAAATTTGGCACATGACCATTATACCATGGATTAATACAAAATGGAATACTAGCTTTTAGTTACAGTTTTACGAAATGGAATAGATAGGTTAAAATTATCATAAAGGAGCTCCTATGAATATAACAGATGTTAAAATAGATGACATAACCCCATACCACGACAACCCAAGAGTTAACACAGACGCAATTAATGTTGTGAAAAAATCATTGTCAGAGTTTGGTTTTCAACAACCACTAGTGCTTGATAAAGATAATGTGATAATTGTAGGTCACACAAGATTTGCTGCTGCAAAAGAATTAGGTTTTGAAAATGTACCTTGTTATTTGGCTGATAATCTATCTGAAGATAAAATTAAAGCCTACAGAATCATGGATAACAAGTCTGCTGAATATGCATCATGGAATTATGGATTATTGACTAAAGAAATAACTGATCTGTTAGAAAGCGACTACGATTTAGAATACACAGGATTTAGTGACGCAGAGTTAGAAGATATGGGATTTGATATGAACCTTGAATCCTTTGTTGAAGAACCACAAACTGATGAAGATGTTATTCCTGAAATAACTGAAGACCCACCAATATCAAAAATGGGTGATGTATGGATTCTTGGCAATCACAGGCTTGTTTGTGGAGACAGCACATCAATTGATGATGTAGAGAAGCTAATGAACAACGAAAGAGCAGATATGATATTTACTGACCCACCATGGAATGTTAACTATGGTGACAATGACAACCCAAGATATAAATCAAGAACAATATTAAACGATCACATGCCTGAAGATGAATGGGCTGACTTTGTTATGGGGTTTTGCACATCGCTTAAGATAGCTAGTAAGGGTGGTTGTATGACTTATCTTGTGATGTCTGCACAAGAATGGGCAGTTGTGGATAAAACATTAAGAGATTCAGGTTTTCACTGGTCAAGTACAATTATATGGTCAAAGGATAAATTAGTCTTATCTCGTAAAGATTATCACACTCAATATGAACCAATTTGGTACGGATGGAATGCAGATGAAACAAGATTAAGCCCTTTATTAGACAGAAAGCAATCAGATGTTTGGGAAATACCTAGACCACAAAGGTCTGAATTGCATCCAACTACAAAACCTATAGAATTAGTTGAGAAAGCAATAAATAACTCAACACAAAGAACAAACTTAATATTAGATTTATTTTTAGGCTCAGGTTCAACACTTATAGCAGCAGAAAAGACAGGCAGAAAGTGTTATGGAATGGAGTTAGATCCCAAATATGCAGATGTTATTGTGGAGAGGTGGCAAAACTACACTGGCAAAAACGCTGTGCTGGAATCTACTGACGAAATATATAACAGCTTAAGTGCAAAATAATTCAATTTGTAATATTCTTGGCAAATATGTATTATTTACAAAACAATACAAAACATGGCTAACAAAAAAACAAAATATAAAAAAATAACACCTCAAATAAAAGAAAAATTAAGAGTTTCTTATGTGCAGGGAGATATTGACCCACAAGGGTTTAGAAGATTAGCTACCATTGAAGATTTAGCAGATTTACATCAGCTATCAAAAAACACGCTGTATAAATTGGCTCAAAGAGAGAATTGGAAATATGAGCAAGAAAAATTCCAAAGAGAGTACGATGAAAAATTAGATAATCAAAGAATGAAAGAATTTCTTATGGAATCTAAGAAGTTTGATTCAGCTTGTATAAATATTGCTAAGGCATTATTAGCGAGAGTAGGAAATGTTATCAGAAACAGTCAAAACGCTAGTATAAAAGATTTTACACCTCAACAATTAGACTCATTAGCAGGTGCAGCTATGAAAACACAAAAATTTGCAAAACTAGCACTAGGAGAATCAACAGATAATATAAATGTTAATGGAAACTTACAAGAAAATGACTCCTTCAGAAGAGCTATGGAGCTGCTTGACTCAGTTGAAGAAAGCAGAAGCAAAGGCAATAGCACTACGCACTGAATGGTTAGACACAGCTAGAGACAAACAATTACAACCTAAAGATGTTGAGCATTATATTTGGTTGATATTAGCAGGACGTGGTTGGGGTAAAACTCGCACAGGTGCGCAGGACATTGCTCTGTATGCATTAAGAAATCCAAACTCTAGTTGTGCAGTGGTTGCACCAACACATGGCGATCTAAGGCGTGTGTGCTTTGGTGGTCCTTCAGGTTTAATATCAATAATACCCAAAGAATGTTTTATACAGTCTACTGATCAAAAAGGTTACTCATCTAGTGTTGCTGAAATAAGATTATTCAATGGCTCAAAAATCACAGGCTATGCTGCTCAAGAACCTGAAAGATTAAGAGGACCACAGTTCCATAGAGCATGGTGTGATGAGGTTGCTGCTTGGCGTTATCCTGAAGCCTTTGATCAGTTAATGTTTGGTTTAAGACTTGGTGACAATCCACAATGTGTAATAACCACAACACCAAAACCAACAAAGTTAATAAAAGATTTAGTTGAAAGAGATGATGTTCATGTGACATCAGGTAACACTTTTGAAAATGAAGCTAATCTAGCTGAAAGTGCTTTAGCAATGTTAAAAGACAAATATGAAGGCACTAATTTAGGTAGGCAGGAATTATATGCAGAGATTGTTGATAATCTTGAGGGTGCATTATGGACAAATGAATTAATAGACGAATCAAGAATTAACGAAAATAAAGACTTACAGCAAATTATTGTAGCAATTGACCCAGCTGTCACAGCTAATGCAAATTCTGATGAAACAGGTATAGTAGTAGTAGGAAAAGACTTTAATAATCATTATTATGTCTTAGAAGACTTATCAGGAAGACATCCGCCTGATAAATGGGGTAGAATAGCTATTAATGCTTTCTATGAATGGGAAGCTGATAGAATAGTAGCTGAAGTGAACAATGGTGGCGATTTGGTTGAAAGGCTTATTAGAAACATAGATAACAATGTTTCTTATAGAAGTGTAAGAGCAACAAGAGGTAAAATTCTAAGAGCAGAACCAATAGCAGCTTTGTATGAACAAAGAAGAGTGCATCATATGGATGTCTTTTCAGAGTTAGAACAGCAAATGTGCAGTTATACTGGCGAAACAAATAGTTCACCTGATAGACTAGATGCTTTAGTATGGGGATTAACTGAACTAAGCAAGTCTAAAGGACAAGTAAACTGGAGAATAAGCTGATGGCAGAACAAACATTTTTTCAAAGAGTTTTAAACATAAAACCTAACGCACAAAAAAATTCCAATATGATGGGTTACTTTGGTGTCGGTACACAAGATGCTAAAACTTATAAGTATCAAGATTTAGCAAAAGAAGGTTATTTAAAAAATGCTATTGTATATAGATGTGTTAATGAAATCAGCAAAGGTGCAAGTGCTGTTCCTTTTGTTATTAAAGCAGGAGAGCAAATTGTTGAACAACACCCCTTAATTGATTTACTTAATAGACCAAACCCACTTCAATCATACAGTGAATTTTTTAACAGTCTTTTTGGTTATGTGCTACTAAGTGGTAATGCTTACATACTTAAAGTAGGCGGTATAACTGGAACTCCTAAAGAACTGCATCAATTAAGACCTGATCGTATAAATATTAAAGGTAATGGTAATGCCATTCCTGATAAGTATGAATATATAATTAATGGCACAATACAACAAACATATGAAGTAGATCAAGAAAATGGTTTTAGCGAAGTTAAACATGTAAAGCTTTGGAATCCTTTGGATGATTATTATGGTTTATCACCAATGAGTGCCGCTGCTGTTGAAGTAGACCAATTTAATATGTCTAGTAAACATAATATTAATCTATTACAAAATGGTGCAAGACCTAGTGGTGCTGTTATATTTAAACCACAGGATGATGCTGGGTTTGCAGTAAATCTTACTGAATCACAAAGACAACAATTATTAACAGACTTAAATAATAGATTTAGTGGTTCTGGTAATGCAGGAAGACCTATGCTGCTTGAAGGAGATTTTGACTGGAAAGAAATGGGTCTTAGTCCTAAAGATATGGATTTCCATAGATTAAAAAACATGGCAACTACAGATATTGCTTTATGTTTCGGTGTACCTAGTCAATTAGTAGGAGTACCTGATGCACAAACTTACGCTAATGTAGCAGAAGCAAGACTTGCTTTATATGAAGAAACTATTATTCCACATTTAAGAAAAATATCTTCTGATCTTAATGAGTGGTTAGTTCCTATGTTTGACGATAGGCTCAGACTTGAATTTGATATAGATTCTATACCTGCACTTGCAGAGAGAAAAAAGAAGACTTATGAGAATGTCACATCAGCAGTTCGTGAAGGCATTATGACAAGAAACGAAGCTAGAGAGATTATAGGATTACAACCTGTAGATGGTGCAGATGATCTTTATATATCAGCAACACTATTCCCTTTAACAGATGAAGGTGTAGATAAACCTGATGATCCAATTAATGAAGAAGATTTAAAAGAGTATGATGATGACTTTGATGATGACTTTATGATGGAAGAAGAAAAGAATGATTTAACTAATTTCCCAAAAAAAGGTGATAACAAAAAGATTTCTTTAAGAAATAGTGCATACCCACAATTTAGTTATACTTTTGCTACTAATTTAAAAAACGAAGGTGTGGGTAAACAAATATGGAAAGCAGGTGGCAATATTAGAGGTAATGAAGCTTATATGTTATGGGGTAGAGCAAGAGATGGTTCTGAATCACCTGCTGTACTAAAGTGGATAAAAGAAAGAGAAGCATGGGCAGCTAGACATTTTAGAGATGGACAAGCATTTAGAAGTGGTAGTAAAGAACCAAATCTATCTAATGTTGCAGGTGTAGTAGCACAAATTAAGTGGGGTGTTATTGGCAACTTAGGTGAACAGGGTATGAAAGATGTCATACTTGAACTCACAAAAAAGCTTGAAGGCAGAAAAGAGTTAGAAGATTTTGAACCAAAAGATGATGATAAACATATATCTGTAGTTGAAGATCAAAAACAAGTTTCTGCCAAAGTAAAAGAAGCCTTGAAGAAAAAAGTTGATAAGCATAATGAAAAGTATGGCGATAATCCAAAGAAAAGAGCAACTTTGCGAATGTTAGAAGCAGTCTTTCGTAGAGGTGTTGGAGCATACAGAAATAACCCTGCAAGTGTCAGACCGAATGTTAGTGGTCCTGACCAGTGGGCATATGCACGTGTTAATAGCTATATATTTGCTTTAAGAACAGGTAGATTTCAAGGTGGCAAACATGACCAAGATTTATTTCCAAAAGGACACCCACTTACCTCTAAGACCTGACTTGTAAGTTTTGTAAAATTTTTCTTGTGAGTCAGGCAATCCAACATAAACGCATAAGAAGTCTTAGACAGAGAAGAATATCTGAACGCAATGAGATAAGACAACAACTGATACTTCGTAACAACTTAGAGAAAAGATTTTTTAGAAGACTAAATTCTTTATTTAGAAAGTTTGTAAGAGTGCAAATGCATCTATTCAAAGAGTTTGGTATTTATCAGGAAGCAACAGCAGTACAAACACTTAATGAAGATTTTATACCATTAATTCAATCGCACTATCGTAGAGTGTTTAAAGCTATTTATGATTTTAATGAAAATAAATATGAAGATAATTTTAAACAAGAAGCAATAGTGTTTGGTCGTAGTGTTGATTTTGAAAATGTAGTGAATGAATATTTTACATCAAGACAATTAATATTAACTGGTATTAGTGTTCGTATGGCTAATAGAATATCAAAGATCATAGAACAAGGCAGAGCAGATAATCTTACACTTCCACAAATAGCAAAACTTGTATCAGATAAGTTTTTACCAATAAGCAGAGCAAGAGCAGCACTTATTGCAAGAACAGAAACCCACAGTGCAGCTTCTTTTGCAAATCATTCGTACCATAAGACAGTACAAGAAGATTTAGGTATGAAGATGTTAAAGAAATGGGTTGCAACCAATGATGGTAGAACAAGATCAACTCACGCTGCAGCTAGTGGTCAAATAGTAGATATGGACGAAGACTTTACAGTTGGCGGTGTGCCAATGGGATTTGCAGGTGATTCAAGAGGTGGTGCAGCTAATGTTATAAACTGTAGATGTGTAATCATATATGCAGATGAAAGGGATATGTGATAATTATTAATTATATGGTATAAACTCCATATAAGGTTCTTCTGAATAACCTTCAGGCAACCATTTAATTTGTTTTGTTAAAGCATCAATATCTATATCAACACTTTCATTTCCACCATCTTCATTAGAGCCTATAACTAAACATTTTCCACAGTAGGCTATTGGATTAGCAACATTAAATTTAAAATACCTTTGGTCATTTTTCATTTTACCTTCATCATCAAAATACATCACAGTATCTAAACCTATTTGTATTGCATCTATTAGACTGCAATCAAGTATTCTATAAAAAGATTTTAATGTATCATCAATATCAACATAACTCGTTGAGCAGTCTATTGGGTCAATTAGTATTCCAGTTATTTTTTTCATTTTATTCTCCTTGCTTGTTAAAGCGTTTTTATATTGTAATAATTAACTCATAGTTTGATAAACAAGGTCTTCCAAATCACCAAGCCATTGGTTATTAATTGCATGAATGTCAAAGACTTTTTTAAGCTCTTCACTTTGATATTCGTGTGTAATGGGTGAGTCTTGTATGCTTCCAGTTATATTCTGAAACTCATATTCCAAATAGCCATCACATTCAAATAAATATCCAGCAGCTTCTTCTTCATCAATACTGGTTATGTTTTCTAAATCTCCTTCACCTATTGTTATTCCATATTGCTCAAATTCAGGCTCACAGCTATAACTTACTGAAGGATTTTTTTCTAGCTCCTGCCAGTAAGAGTCTTGTAAGTCTGATTTTAGTCTTTTTATGTTTACAATCTTTTTATTATCTTTGTTTACATGTTTAGCTTGTAGAAATTCAACATGCCCACCAGAGAAGCCATTTAACATTTCTATGACTCTTTTTATGTCATACCCCCATTCATCTATATCTTCATGATCTCCAACGCTATAGCGATCATAAGCAGAATATCTAAACATCACTTTTTTTCTTTTAGCCTCTTCTAATATTGTTATTAATACTGGTTTCATTTTATTTCCTATTAAAAAAGGCAGCTTATGCAGCTGCCTTTTGGTTAAGTTCTACTGTTTTAAAAACATCTTTAATATTAAATACTGTAAAGTATCTTCTAGTTGTTTTTTCTTTCTTAGTTTTTTTGTCCTCTTCTTTTTTAAGAAAGAACAAAGTTGCTGCTTTTTTGATTCCTTTTAAATTTTTACCTGTGACTCCATCTAATTTAAGTGCCTGTTTAAAAGTAACAAATGAATCAGATTCATTATATCCAGCTTCAATAAGCGTATCTATGTTCTGACCTGAGTATTCTTTTTTAGTTAAGTAGTTTTTCATTTTATTTTATCCTGCCTTTCGGCTCATTTTATTAATATAAAATAAGTATAATACGATATGGAATATATATGCAAGTATTTATTTAATTATTTTAATTAAGCTATATATTGTGCTTATCAATTCAATAAGATACTATATGAAGTAATTATGCCTATACCTAAACCAAAACAGAATGAGTCTAGGCAAGAATTTACAGAACGATGCATGGGAGATAGCACTATGGCTGATGAATATAATTCAAATCAAAGGTTAGCTGTCTGTAACACCAGTTATGAAAACAATAAAGAAGATTCTTTAGATAGCAAAGAAGAACTACGAGAAGATGTTTTTACTACCGAAGAAGAAGCTGATGCAAGAGCAGAAGAAATTGGTTGTGTAGGCACTCACTCTCACGATGAAAATGGTAATGTAATCTATATGCCATGTAAAACCCACGAAGAATATACTGAACTTACTGGAAGAGAAGTTTCAGGCTATGGCAAAAAACCAAAAAAGAAAAAACCAAAAGATATGAAAGATGCATTAGATAATTTAGAAGAAACTTTAGAAGTGCAATCAGAACTTAAAGCATATCAAGAAGAAGAAGAAGATAAAGACTATGGTACTTTTGAAGGTTATGGATCAGTATTTGGTAATAAAGACTTAGGTAATGATGTGATTGAATCAGGTGCATTTGCTAAAAGTCTAAAAAAGAAAAAACCATATCAAGTTAAATTACTTTATCAACATAAGTCAGATATGCCTATAGGTGTATTTGATACGATTAGAGAGGATGATAAAGGTTTGTATGTAAAAGGACGTTTAGCATTAAAGACACAAGCTGGTCAAGAAGCATATGAATTATTAAAAATGGGTGCATTAGACGGTCTATCTATAGGCTTTAGAGTAAACCCACAAGAAGTTTCTTACGATAAAAGAGCAAATAAGCGAATTATTAAAGAAGTAGATTTAATGGAAGTCTCGTTGGTAACTTTTCCAATGAACCCCAAAGCAACAGTAATGTCTGTTAAGGGTGAAGAGATAACCATAAGAGAATGGGAAAATGGAATGCGAGATGCTTTCTCCATTTCTCGTTCAGAAGCGAAAGTTGCAGCAAAAGCTGTAACTGATGCATTCAGTCAACGAGATGTTGGCTCAAATGCTGAATTGGTAGATGCCATAAAGAACTTAACTTTAACCTTAAAATCTTAATATAGGAGATTGATATGTCGGAAGATGTAAAAAACGCTATTCAAGAAATGGGTTCAACCTTTGCAGAATTTAAAAAGGTCAATGACGAAAGACTTGAAGCGATTGAAAAAGGCGAAAGTACAGCATATGTGGACGAGAAATTAGCTAAAATGGAAGCTAAGATGGATTCTTATGAAGACATCAATCAGAAGCTAACGATTGCTGAACAAAACGCTGAAAACATCAAAAGCCAACTTGATAAACTTGAAACAGTCGTAAAAAGACCTAATTCAGGCTTTGAAAGTAAGCAAGTAGATGAATATATGGGAGCTTTTGATAAATACTGTAGAAAAGGACTAGAAGGACTTGATGCAGCAGAAAAGAAAGCTTTAACAGTCAGTAATGACTCAACTGGAGGTTATTTAGCACCACCTGAATATATAAGAGAGCTGTTAAAAGATATAACAGAAATCTCACCTATCAGAAGTATTGCTAGAGTAAGAAGCACAGGACAAAGAAGTGTACAAATTCCTAAAAGGACTGGTACATTCTCTGCTCAGTGGGTCGCTGAAAGTGGAACAAGAAGTGAAACAACTGGATATCAAGTTGGTCTTGAAGAATTACCAGCACATGAGCATTATGCTCTTGTTGATATTTCTGAGCAAGACTTAGAAGATTCAGTGTTTGACTTAGAAGCAGAAATGCAATCAGAGTTCTCCACACAGTTTGCAAAAGCTGAAGGAGCTGCGTTTGTAAGTGGTAATGCTGTAGGAAAGCCTGAAGGATTTATGACCAACAGTGATGTTGCATCAGTAGATTCAGGTTCTAATACTGCAATTCTAGCAGACAGCTTGATTTCATTAGTGCATAACATTAAGTCTGACTATGGTAGAAATGGAACTTTTGTATTTAACAGAAGCACTTTAGCTGCTATAAGAAAGCTTAAAGATACTGCAGGTCAGTATGTTTTCCAAACAGGTATGATGCTAGGTGGTAACATGGTTAACACTATTTTAGGTCAACCTTATGTGGAAGCTACAGATATGCCTTCTATTGCACAAAATGCTTTTCCAGTTGCCTTTGGTGACTTTAGTAAAGCATACATGATTGTGGATAGAGTGAACTTAGCGGTTTTAAGAGACCCATTTACCCAAGCAACTACTGGTAATGTAAGATACATTGCAAGAAAAAGAGTTGGTGGACAAGTGATTCTTCCTGAAGCCATAAATAAACTTAAAGTAACAGCGTAAGCAAGGAGTAAATTATGAAAGATTTAGGTAATAATTTAACACCTGTTAGTATGACTGCAGCAGTGGTCGCATCAGGAAACGCAACAACTACAACAGGATCAGAAATAGACCTACAAGGTTTTGAAGGTGCTTTTGTAATGTGCAATTCAGGTGTAGAAGGTGATACTTTAGCTGCAAACTTAAAGTATGAGTTAAAACTGTATCATGGCGATACAAGTGGTTCTCTTACTGCAGTAAGTAGTCAATTAGATGTTACTGATGCTGCTATCGCAACCGATGGCACATGGCTAACACTAGATGACAATGCTGAAACACCACAGGTCTCAGGAATTGGATATGTAGGTGGCAAACAGTATATTAGAGTTGATATTGTCAGAACAGGCAATCACAGCACTGGTACACCAATGTCAATCTCATGTATCAAAGGATTCCCAAGACATGCTGGGGGTGCTTCAACTTACAGCTTAGCGTAAGTATAAATATTAGTGGGGTGGTCAAACACCCCACACTTATAAGGATTTAAAATGGCAAGAAAATTTAAAATAGTAGTTCCAAAACCAGCTTCATGTAATGAGCATGGTACTGAAGTTAAACTTTATCAAGTTGATGAAATTGTTGAATCTGAAGGTACTTGGCAAGATGATGTTATGGATAAATTCATTGAAAATGGCTGGGCAATGGAAGTTAAAATTGACTCAGCAAATGAAACTGTAGAAGTTGAAGCTGACGTAAAAGAAGTTAAAAGAGCAAGAAACGATAAAGGTCAACTGAAAGCTGACGATCCATCTACACCTAATGTTAATGAAGCATGGGAAGGTGGCGAAGCACCTAAGAAAAAAACGACTGCAAAAAAGAAAACTACTAAAAAGAAAACGACAAAGAAAGCATCTTCATAAATTCTTTGTTATGATTAACACAGCAGATGCTAAATGGTAGATACCATGCAATTTATAGGAAGTTTTAATGAGTGCAGGATATCATCATTTTATAATAGAGCAAGGAGCAACATTCGGTCAGACTCTTACTCTTAAAGACGAAGCAGGTTCAACAATAAATCTTGTTGGATTCACAGGTGCTATGTCACTCAAACAAACCCCATCATCAACAAGTGCAATATTATCTTTAACAACAAGTAATGGTCGTATGACTATTAATGGTTCAGCAGGAACAGTTGCTTTATTAATCAGTGCAACAGACACAGCAAATTTAGAGCCTTCAGATGGTGTATATGATCTTGAAATTACAAGTGGAGCTGCAGTTGTTTCAAGAATTATTGAAGGCACATTTAGTATAAGAAGGAACATAACAACATGAGTTCAGTAAATCAAATACAAATAACAAGCACAGATGGTATAACAGTTACAACTGTTGGCACACAAGGATTAGCTGGTCCTAGTGCTATTATGGGTAGAGGTATTGACCAAAATAGTGCAGGTTCTAGTAACAATGGTGCAATACTTGTTTACGATCATGCAAATGTTAAATGGACAGCTTCAGATACAACAGCAGCACAATCAATTACACAAAAAATATACAATTTACAATTAAATGGTGGTGGCACAACTGTAACTACAATATTAGATCAAGATAACATGTCTTCTGATAGTGCTACTGCTCTTGCTACCCAACAAAGTATTAAGGCTTATGTAGATGCCCAAGTCACTATACAAGATTTAGATATTACCGATGGCTCAACCACAATAGCTATTGATTTAGACAGCGAAACACTTGGTTTATTAGGTGGTACTGGTATAAGTTCTACTGCTAGTGGTAATAATGTAACCTTTGCTATAGATTCTACTGTTACAACTCTTACAGGTTCACAAACTCTCACAAATAAAACATTAACAAGCCCAACTCTTACATCACCAGTTCTAAATACAGGTATATCAGGTAGTGCATTTCTTGATGAAGATGATATGTCAAGTAATAGTGCTACAAAACTTGCATCACAACAATCAATTAAGGCATACGTTGACACACAGATTACTGCTGAAGATTTAGACATAACTGATGGTTCTAATAGTGGTTCTATAGATTTAGATTCAGAAGTATTAGGAATATTAGGTGGCACAGGTTTAACTTCTAGCTTAAGTGGTAATAACATAACACTTGCTATAGATAGTAGCGTAGCAACGCTTACAGGCTCACAGACACTAACAAATAAGACACTTACTAGTCCTGTTTTAAATGGTTCTTTATCAGGTACATCTTTTAAAGATGAAGATAATATGTCTAGCAACTCAGCTACAGCAGTTGCATCACAACAATCTATAAAAGCCTATGTTGATTCACAAGTGACAGCACAAGACTTAGATATAAGTGATGGTAGTTCTACTATTGCTATTGATCTTGATTCTGAAACTTTATCCTTGCTAGGTGGAACTGGTGTAACAAGCACAGCTTCAGGCAATGGTGTAACTTTTGCTATTGGTCAATCAGTAGGAACTTCAGACAATGTAGTATTTAATCAGGTTACAGGCGCATTGGTTGGTAATGCTAGTACAGCAACAACTTTAGCAACAGCAAGAACTATATCAGGTGTTAGTTTTGATGGTTCAGCAAATATTACTTTAGATACAGATGATATTGGAGAAGGTTCTAGTAATCTATACTATACAGATGCTAGGTTTGATACAAGGCTTGCATCTAAAACTACAGCAAATTTAACTGAAGGCTCTAATCTTTACTATACAGATGCAAGGGCAAATTCAGCTATTGATGCTAGAGTT